>FKKE01000092.1_pt1 | contig 20247 bp, 22 predicted proteins | sample 1106331 | NCBI WGS metagenome assembly FKKE01 (sample SAMEA3931202, study PRJEB13176) | freshwater metagenome | biome: Drinking water system; feature: drinking water; material: freshwater | place: China | collected 2013-02-06 | reverse complement strand
GATTGTCCGCCGGCGCAGCCAGAAGCGCCTGCACTTGGGACAGGATCTGGTCGTTCGTCAGGGTGGAGCGTGGCGCGAGGGCTGAGACTTTCACGAGGTCATTTTCCTGAGCAATGTACGTTTCGGTTCATTCCGTAAAAATCTTAACAGTCGTTCGACCGGGGGTCAAAAGCCGCTTCGGGAGCGGGCAAGATGCGACGGCGCTGGCAAATCCGGCCCATGGCCAGTAGACTAGCATCCACGAGGATGAGGAGCGCGAGGTGTCGATGAGACCGGACGTCGAATTTCAGCAGCGTGCGGAGCGGATCCCATCGCTCGGGCTTGGTCTGTCCGTCGACCTCTACAGCCCGAATCTCTTCGAACTGGTGCGGGCGCTGCGGGACCAGGGGCTCGCATTCGGCTACCTGGAGGTCTTCAAGGCGACTGAGGCCGGACTGTGGGAACTCAAACGCCGGTGGCCTCATATCCCCTGTGCCCTGCACGGCGAGGGGCTCTGGTTGACCCAGCCGGAGTTTCTGCGCCAGGCTCAAACGGAGATCGAACTGGATGCGGCCGTTGCCCAACTGAAGATCTTGAACGGTCACTGGATCAATCACGAGTGCGCCAGCAAGCAAATCGCGGGATATTCCTTCGGCACCTATCTGCCCCCACTCTTTACCGGTTTGGCGGCTGAGGTCGTGGCGGCAAATGCCCGCTACATCCAGGATCGCCTGGATCGAGACGCGGCGCCTCGCGGCGGAACCGCGCCGCTCCTCATTTTGGAACTTCCCCCCTGGACCTACTTCGGAGTCGGAGACGTGGAGGTGCCGGCGTTTTTTTTCCGGATTGCCGAGCGGATATCCTGCGGGTTCGTGCTCGACATCGGGCATCTCTGGACGATCTATCGTTACTCCGGGGCCTGGCGCACCGATTCGCTTCGCGAGTACGTAGCGAGATTCCTCGACGGGTTCCCCCTGGAGCGCGTCGTACAGATCCACCTCGCCGGCCTCGCGTGGCATGAGCGGATCGGTGAGCCGTCCGACCTGCCGCTCTGGATCGATGCCCACGGCGCACCCATTCCAGCGGTCTTGTTCGAGATGCTCGCGCAGGTGCTCGCCTCGCCGCGGTTGGTGAATCTCAAAGGAATGGCCCTTGAAGTGGATACGAAAGAAATCGGCGCGATCGTCCAGGAGTTCACACGGTTCCGTGAGCGGTTCGATGGCTGGCAGCCGAGACGCAAGCAGGGCGGCGACAGCGACCTGGCAGTCACGCCATCGGTGACTTATGGCGGTCACCCCTCTGGGCCATCGGACTCGGATCGTGTGCAACTCCAGGCAGACTATCGCTGGTATGCGGAGACGGCGGCCGGTATGAACGAAGCCGGGGCCTCTCCGTTTGAGCAGGGACTCGATCGGACGATGCTGGCGCTCTACCAGAAGGCCTACCTCCCGCACGAGATACTGCATTGGGGCGGGGACCTCCGGACGATGTTTCCCGAAACCTGCCGGCTCTTGGATCAAGCCGAGCTTTCGCTTGACCGATTTGTGTCTTACTGGTTTCGGGAGCCTCGTGTTTCCAACGCGCCCTATGATTTTTTTCTCCTCAAGGTCGATCGCTTTGTCCGGTTCATCCACGAGGTGCTTCCCTGGGGAGAGGACGTGGCGGCACAGGAAGCGGCGGATCTGCGTGTGGCCTATCAACTGGCCTGTGAGCAGGTGAGTCCGTGAGGCGTCAGGAGTTAGGCGTGAGGAGCGAAACCTGGAACTTCTGGCTGGAACTGCCCCGGCCGATCATCGGGTTGGCGCCGATGGACGGGGTCACCGATGCGGCTTTCCGGGGCATCGTGGCCGTGCAAGGCGCGCCGGACGTGACGATCACGGAATTCACGAGCGTGGTCGACGTCTGTCGCGGTCCCGAGCACCGACTGCGGTCGCTGCTCTACCACGAATCCGAACGGCCGGTGGTCGCTCAGCTCTATGGCAAAGATCCGGATACCTTCTATCAGGCGGCCATGGTTGTCTGCGCATTGGGGTTTGACGGGTTGGATATCAACATGGGCTGCCCGTCGCGCACGGTGGCCTCGTCCGGCTCCGGGGCCGGGTTGATCCGGACGCCGGAACTCGCGCGCGCGATCATCCGCGCCACGCGGCAAGGCATTCTCGATTGGGCGGGTGGGCGTTCGCTCGCCGACGCCGGGGTCAAGATCGTGCGGCAGGAGCAGATTGCTGCGATGAATGCGCATCGTCGGCCGGGAGAGCCCTCGAATCGCCGTATCATCCCGCTTTCAGTCAAAACCCGCATCGGGTACGACCGGGATATCGTGGAGTCATGGATCGGCCTCTTATTGGAGGAATCTCCCGCGGTCATCAGCGTCCATGGCCGGACGCTGGAGCAGATGTACCGCGGCGCGGCCGACTGGACGGCCATCGAGCGGGCGGCCCGGCTGGCCCGTGGCACGACCACCCTCGTCTTGGGGAACGGCGATGTGACCACTCCGGCCGAGATTGTTCGGCGGGTCGATACCCACGCGGTGGATGGCGTCCTGGTGGGGCGGGGAGTATTGGGCGCTCCTTGGTTTTTCATGCGCAAGGACGCCATCCGCGCAGCGGTGACCGCGGCCACACCACCGCCGGACCTCTCCACCCCGTCCCTCTCTGAACGATTTCGGGTCATGCTGGAGCACGCGCGATTGTTCGAATCCTGCTTCGGGGGGGATCGCTTTCCGCACATTCGGAAACACCTTGGATGGTACTGTAAGGGCTTTCCGGGCGCCGCGGCCATGCGGGGCCGCATGGTCCAGGCCGTGAGCAGCGGGGATGTGGCCCGGATCGTGACGGAGTATCTGTATCACCAGATGCCCGCCAGTGAGTCAGCCGATCGAACCCCGGTCGAATCACCGCTGTCGTGCGGCCCGTCCATTCAGCCCGTCTGATGCCGCGCCTGATCCTCGCCTCCACCTCTCCGCGCCGGAAAGAGTTGCTCGCACTTCTAGGGGTGCCGTTCGAGGTCGAGGCCCCGGACTTTGTCGAACAAGTCACTTCAGGGCGGTCACCGGGGGCCCTGGTACAGTCGTTCGCTCTAGGGAAAGCCCGTGTCGTCGCCGGGCGTCATCCCGAGTCGGTCGTGGTGGGGAGCGATACGCTCATCGAGATCGGCGGGGAAGTAATCGGGAAACCGATCGATGCCGTGGAGGCCCGGGCGATGCTGCGCCGACTCCAAGGTCGGCTGCACCACATTCACACCGCCATCGCCGTGGTGCAGGTATCCGAGAATATCGAACAGGTCGGCGCGGAGACGGTCCGCGTCGAGTTTCGGCCACTGACCGACCGGGACATAGAAGCCTACGTGGCCACAGGAGAAGGCCTGGATAAAGCCGGCGCCTATTCCATCCAAGGCGCCGGAGGGGAGTTGATCGCCGCATTGGACGGCGACTTCCCCGCCGCGGTCGGCCTTCCGCTTCGGCTGACGGCACGATTGCTCCGCCAGGCCGGGGTCTTCCTCGGGGTTGATGTTGAGGATCTCTATCGGCGGAAACCGTATCCCAATTGGGGAAGGTTTCCGTCGTAGGTTCAAAAAGACGGGGGCGTGTCGATTGCTTTGGGAGAGAGGTTTCCGTACAATTGCCGAAATTTTTGCGGCGCTGGAGGCTTCCATGCGGATCCATGTTCGAAGCGGTCATCGAGTGCCAGGCGACCGAGCGGCAGCGGCCGGAATCCTGTTTGGACTCGGGCTCCTGCTCGCGGGACCTGCGCAGGGTATCGAAGTCAAATTGACGACCGACGAGGCCAAGAAAATCTTGGATGAGTCCCGTGCCGTCATGGAGCATGCGGGGAAGGCGGCCAACTCGAAAGACGAGCTCGACAAGGTCCGCAAGCAAGCCTCCGCCGCCGTCCTGGCTGGTGCCGATCCGGAAAAGGATCCCTGCGGGACGAGCGCGGTGTTTTTTACGAAACGATTCCGGCTCGGCGAATTTGGCCGCAAGGAGGCGACCGAATCCAAGGCCCAAGGACGTGAGATTCGGATGCCCGAGGAGTTCATCAAGAAACTCTTGGACATGCCCAATCTCGAGGTCGGCCTCCAGTTTTGCGGCGATGACGAATACTTCGCCGAGGGGGCCCAGGTCGCCATCCAGCAGGGGAGCAAGAACATCAAAGCGGTCGACACCGGCAAGGCGTCGAAGGGCCGTCCCATTTCCAAGGACGGGCCACCCTACCGCACCAACCTCTCGGCGCGATTCGCCTACGGCAGTTTTGATCCCGCCGCCAAGTCCAAGATCGTCATCACGCTCATGGACGGCAAGATGCTCGAAGTGGATGCGGATTTGTCGAAGGTGAAGTAGCGGCATCCGCCTGGGAATAAAGTCCGTCTCAGCGCGGCACGGGCGTGCCGTAGTACGTGTCCACCATCACGCCGATCTCCTTGAGCATCGGGGTGGGCAGGGTCCCGCCGGCGCAGACGATCACGGCGTCATTGGGGAGGGTGGTGATCGTTCCCTTCGCGTCGAGCGTGAGCGAGTCGGGACCGATGGCGTTGACGTTGGCCTGCGTGAAGACCTGAACCGTCCGCTCGGCGACGCGCGCCTTGAGTTGCTGCCGATTCTTCTCTTTGGGGCGTGTAAAGATTTCATCTCCCCGGCAGGAGAGCGTCACGGTCGTGCCGGACTCCGCCGCGACTGCCAGCGCGGCTTCGGCGGCGCTGTCTCCGCCTCCCACCACGTGCACCCGTTGGTTCCGATACTGTTCCGCGTCAATGAGCCGATAGACCACTTTGGGCTGTTCTTCGCCGGGCACGCCGAAATGGGCCGATATGCTGTTCGATGCTGTGTCCGGCGAAATCCACCTCCCTCTCCGTGGTGCATTGAATGACATGGCGCAACTCAATCGGGTAGTCAGACATGAATTCGTCCACGCGCTCCTACGGGAAAAAGCTGGCGCCAGTGCGAGGAGGTTCCGACCCGGCTCATGGGAGGACTGGCGATTGACTTGGCGGACGACCCCTGGCCGGAACTCGAGGCGGTACAGGCGAACAACTCTGCCTTGATTCCGCTCAGAACGCTGGCAGGGGCCTGGAATCGACTGCAGAAGGAGGTACTGCCCCTTGCATACCTGGAAGCTCAAGTCGCCACGAAGATGCTGGTGCGTCGGCGCACATTGCCCAAAATCCGAAAAGCTCTGAGCGATAAGATCCCTGGGAAGTCGCTTCAGGCAGTCGGTCAGGAGCGGCTCTCGCTCACGGATGAGGTGTTTCAGGCTCAGTGGCATGAACGGATGGGTCTGAGGCAGGCGGCCGCGGGGCCATAACCGATGAGAGAGCAGGCTCCTGATTGCTCTTGGGGGTATCCGATGGGAGTGCCTCGGCAAGCCGAAGTGTATAGAGATAGTGGTAGAGTCCTCGCTGTTCGATTAAGCGAGTGTGCGTGCCTTCTTCAACGATCCTGCCTTTGTTCAGCACGAGAATGCGGTCGGCTCCCTGAATGGTCGTGAGCCGGTGGGCCACGACGAAGGTCGTCCGGCCCTTCATCAGCCGGTCGAGCGCCTCCTGGACCAGGCGTTCCGATTCGGAATCCAAGGCCGACGTGGCTTCATCCAGCATGAGAATGCGGGGATTCTTGAGGACCGCGCGGGCGATCGCCAAACGCTGCCGTTGTCCGCCGGAAAGGTTGACGCCCTTTTCGCCGACGATCGTCCGGTAGCCATCCGGGAACGCCATGATGAAGTCATGGGCGTTGGCGGCGCGACTGGCGGCGTGGATCTCTGCTTCAGTGGCGGTATCGCGGCCATACCGGATGTTATCGAGAATGGTTCCGCCGAACAGCACGGTTTCCTGCGGCACCAAGGCGATCTGTCTGTAGAGACTTTCCAGCCGAATGGATCGCAGGTCGTGTCCGTCGAGGCTGATCGTTCCTGAGGTCGGATCGTAGAATCGGTGCAGCAGATTCAAGAGCGTGGTCTTGCCGCATCCGGTCGGCCCGACGATTGCGATCACCTGCCCGGGCTGCACGTCCAGCGAGAGATCTGTCAGTGTCGGGATGCGTGGATCGTAGGCGAAGGAAACCCGGTCCAGCGTGACTCGACCGGCCACCGTCGCCAGCTCGACGGCGTCCGGAGCATCACGCACGTCCGGCTCCGTGTCCAGGAGCTCGAAGACGCGCTGCATGGCGCCTTGGGCCTCTTTGATTTGACCGAAGACCCGCGCGGCGGACCCAAAGGGGCCGATCAGAATGCCGGCGAACAGCACGAAGGCAAAGAGGTCTCCGGGCGACACGGTGCCCTCGATGACCTGCGTGCCGCCGTACCACAGCACCGCCGCGGCTGCGGCGAAGGTGACCAAGGTGATGGTCGGCACGAAGACGGCCAAGATGCCGGCTCGGCGCAGCGCGAGGCGCATGGAAGTTCCGACTGTGGCGGCGAAGCGCTCGGCCTCACGTTTCGATTGTCCGAACGACTTGACGATCCGAATGCCCGAGATCACCTCTTCGGCGTTGGTCGTGGCCGCGGCCGTCTGATCCTGGATGGAGACCGAGAGAACCTTGAGTGTTCTGCCGAACCCGCGAGCCACCAGGACCAGGACCGGGAGCAAGAGCAAAATCAAGAGGCAGAGCCGCCAGTTCATGACCAACAGGAAGGTCACGCCGCCGATGAGGGTCACCATCTGTTTGGCCGAATCGATCGGCGTCTCGGTCACGGTCGTTTGGATCACAGTGATGTCGTTCATCAGACGGGAGAGGAGTTCGCCGGTCCGCCGCTTGCCGAAGAACGCCAGCGAGAGGGATTGCAGGTGGGTGAACACATGCAGCCGGAAATCGGCGACGAGCCGTTGCGATACATCCGCCGTCAAGTAGGCATGCCCCATCGACAGCAGTCCCTGCACAATCACCAGGCCGAGAAACAGGCCGATGGCCTGTGTCATCGCGGACTGGTCGCGCTGCACGGTGATGACGTCCCACAGGGTGCCGGTCACGCGAAGCAGCGTCAGGTTGAGGGCGGCGACCCCCATGACCAGCAGCGCGGCGAACAGCATCTTGGAGACGTACGGGCGGAGGAACGGGAGGAATCGCCGGTAGTAGGACACGGGCCGTGCTCAGTCGTTAGGGGTCAGGCCCAAGTGAGTTGCGAGAGAGACCGGCTGGACGGACTGGCTACACTGACGATCGACACGAATGGGAAATTCAATGGCGGATGACCGGGCGCCGATGGCGCGGCGACTATAGCTGAGTTAGCGATTCAACGAGGTGCTTGTTGACCGACACAAATTCCACCTGCTCATTGTCGTTGATGGTCACGTTGGTGAGGTTGATGAACATCCGTTCGTCGTCGTTGAAGACGTCGGAGACACGGTTCCGCATCGGCGGAATGAAGAGATCGCCGACATAGATGGCGTTCACCGTGCGCACCCGTACGCGGGCTTTTTTTCCTTCCGGCACGTGAGGCTCCTGGTTTGAGAGACGCTTGGAGACAGTTTGCTAGGCTTTGCGCCGCAAGAACTTCTGTTTTCGTCGGAGTTTCCGATACTTATGCTTGCGCATCTTCTTGCGACGTTTCTTGAGCACGCTGGACATGTGGTCGCTCCTCTAAGAAGTGCAGTCTAGAGGGTTTCCCACTAAAAAGCAAGAAATTGCGCCCACGCGGAGGCCGCCGTCTGTTGGCCATCGTCTGCCGAACGCGGCGGTCACGAGTCGAGCGCGGCGCAGTGCTTGACGCGTCACCGGCCCCATTTCTATACTGCGCCATGCGGTGTCGGGAGCCACGTGTTTCTCTCCTCGTTGTCCTTCTGCTGGTCTGCTGTTCAACGACGGCCTGTGCGCGCAAGGAAGCTCAATACCCCGAGGACCATCAACGCTACGTGAAAATTGATCGGGCGGTTGAAGAACTGCGGACGGCCTACGCGTCCAAGAGTCTGAGCCGACTGGAATCGCTCTTCTTGCCTATGGATACCTTGGAGCGGTTGACCGTCGACATCAAGCGGGATTTCCAGTCCTATGAGGAGATCGCGCTCGAGTGGGGCGTCGATCGGATCATGATCCAGGGGGATTCGATCGAAGTCTATCTGCACTGGCAGGGCCACTGGAAGAAAACGGCCGCCGACACGGGATTTCGCGAACGGGGGCATGGCATGCTCCGTTGGGTCGGCGTGCATTCGATCTTGCTCAGCAGTATCGAGGGCGATCTGCCCTTCGGGATCTCTTCTCGCCACGGCGGGGGCGAACCGCGCCGAACCGGCTCGTAATCTCACGGCCTCCTACCTTCTCGCGTGATCCGACTCACCCCACGTCCACACCGATCAGTACTCGAGACGGATTTCATCGTCGTCGGCAGCGGCGTCGCCGGTCTCCGGGCCGCCATCGAGCTGAGCCTCTCAGGCCGCGTGCTGATTTTGGCCAAAGGCGATCCGCTCGAAAGCAGCTCCTTCTATGCCCAGGGCGGCGTGGCGGTGGCGCTCAGCGAAGAAGACGACGTCGGGATTCACCTGGCGGATACCGTCAAAGCGGGCCACGGTCTCTGCCGCCTGGAGGCCGTGAAGGTTCTGGTCGAAGAAGGGCCGGCTCGAATTCAGGAACTCATCCGCTGGGGGGCCCGATTCGATAAGGTCGGCGGCAAGTTTGCCTTCGCCCGGGAGGCCGCGCACAGCCGGAGCCGCATCCTGCGCGCGCGGGGCGATGCCACCGGCAATGAAATGGTTCGGGTACTGATGGCGGAAGCGCGACGACGGCGGAAGATCAGCTGGCTCAACCGGCATGTGACGGCGGATCTGGTCGTGGTGGACGAACGGTGCGCCGGCGTCGTGGTGCTGGATGAAACTACGGGAGCGCGCCGCGTCGTGGCGGCCAGGGCGGTGATCTTGGCCTCCGGCGGGGCCGGCCAAGTCTATGCGCGGACGACCAATCCGCCGAGCGCCACGGGCGACGGAATGGCCATGGCGGCCAGGGCCGGCGCCCTTTTGAGCGACATGGAATTCGTCCAATTCCATCCGACGGCGCTCTACTTGCCGTCGAGTCCTCCCTTCCTCTTGTCCGAGGCCATTCGCGGCGAAGGCGGGCAGCTCCGCAATATCAAGGGCGAACGTTTCATGCATCGCTATCATCGCGCCGGCGCCTTGGCTCCGCGGGATATCGTGGCCCGCGCCATTTGGTCCGAGATGGCCGCCACGCGCGCTCGCCATGTCTATCTCGATGTGACCCATCTGGATCCGGCGTTCGTCAAGCGCCGGTTTCCCACCATCTACTCCACCTGCCTTCGCTACGACATGGATATCACCGAAGAATGGATCCCGGTCTCCCCCAGCGCCCATTACATGATGGGCGGCGTCACAACCGACACCCATGGGGCGACGAGCCTGCCCGCCCTGTTTGCCGCCGGCGAAGTCGCCTGCAGCGGTGTGCATGGCGCCAATCGGCTGGCCAGCAATTCCTTATTGGAAGGCCTCGTGTTCGGCGCCCGAGCCGGCAAGGCGGCCGTGGCCGAGGCGCGTCGATACCGGGCTGGCCGGATCGTGGTCCCAAGTCTTGGCGAACTCATCGGGGGAAAGCCGGCGGTGATGGAGGATGCCGATAAGCTCCGCAGCTCGCTGCGCAGGCTGATGTGGGGAAAGGTCGGACTGATTCGAAGCGGAGATTCACTCACGGCTGCGGTGGCGCAATTGCTCCGGTGGGAACGGCAGGTGGCCCATGCCTATGCCACTCGGCGTGAACTCGAAGTGAAGAATATGGTCCTAGTGGCCCGGTGCATTGCCGAATCGGCCCTGTGGCGGGAGAACAGCGTCGGCGCCCACTATCGGTCGGACTTTCAGGAAACGAAGCGGGCCGGATGGGAGCAGCACAGTCAGTGGCGCCGAACAGCCTAATCGTTACGAGGCAGGGGATGTCTGCACCGCGAGGGGCGCCGACTCATGCACGGGCTGCCGCACATCTTGTTTCGCCGGGAGTGATTTCAGCCGACGAATCGTCATGCTGTTCGAAAAGATCTTGTAGAAGCGCATGACTTTCGCCACGTAGTCCCGCGTTTCCTGATAGGGCGGCAAGGCCCGATACTGCTCCACCCGCGTCTCCCCGGCATTGTAGGCCGCCAGCGCCAATTGCACATTGCCTTTGAAGCGATCCAGCAGATACCGAAGATAACGGGTGCCCCCACTGATGTTGTCGGTCGGGTCATAGGGGTCGCGGACCTCCAGGTGTGAAGCTGTTTTTGGCATCAACTGCATCAGTCCCATGGCGCCGGTTCGCGAAACCGCGTCCGGATCGAAATCCGATTCGGCTTTGATGACGGCGCGCACGAGCGCCGGGCTGACGCGATGCGCCTTGGCATGCTGGCGGATCGCGCGTTCGAGTTCGGTTTCGGGAACCTGCCGGCGCGGCCCTACCTGAGAGGGTTCAATTTTTCGGAAGCGGTTCTCCGTCGGCACGTTGGTGAAGACGATCGTGCCGTTGCGATCGACGGCGCGATAGATAGCCGTCTCCAGCTCTTCGGCTGGCTCGGATTTTTCCGTCTTGTCCTTAGAGTCCTTGGCGGAGGTCATTGCCGACGTGGAAGTGCCGCTGGCGCCCCAGGCGGGAGCCAGACAGAGGCCCCAAACGGCCATCACCGCTCCCAGGCTCGTGAACAGTCGTTTCATGGCAGCGATCCCTCGCACCCGACAAACCTAGCAGGGGGTCTGGGCAGCGTCAAAAACGATGAGCGAAGGGCGCGGCAACCAACCGGAACGGAGGACAACGAGCCTTTTGAGCCCTGGGGCTGGAAGACCGAATTTCCGAGAGGTGGGGCTAGTCCAAGGAGCCCTGCTCTGATTGCAGGAATTCCGGAAGTCGGGCATGGAACGCGTGATGGAGCGCCTGGGTGATAGGCCCCGGCTTTCCGCCGCCGATCGGGTGGTCATTGACGCTGCGAACGGGCATGATTTCCATCGTCGTGTTGGTCAAGAAGCATTCCTCCGCCGCCAACAGATCGTCGGGGGTGTAGGCGCCTTCCTCAGTCTGCATCTGCCGGAGGCCGGCCAGATGCAGCACGACGTTGCGCGTGATCCCATCGAGGATGCCGCAGTCTGTGCCGGGTGTGCACAGGCGGCCCTGTCGAACCAGGAACAGGTTGCTGGTCGTGCACTCGGCCACATGGCCTGCGTGATTGAGCATGACGGCATCGAAGGCCTTGGCGGCGGTGGCCTCCCGCTTGGCCAGGATATTGTTCAGGAAGTTGAGTGACTTGATCTGTGGCGAAAGGGCTTCGGCCAGATTCCTGCGCGTCTGGCTGATGATTAACCGGACCCCTTCGTCGTAGTACCGGGCAGGGTAGGTGGGGAGCGGTTGAGCGAGAATCACCAGCGTGGGAGTCGGACAGAGGGCCGGATCGAGGCCGATCGCGCCTTCTCCGCGGGAGACCGTGAGTCGCAGATAGGCGTCGGTCAGGCTGTTGCGACGCAAGGCTTCCGCCAGTAAGGGGGACCAGTCCGACCGTTTCAACGGCAGGCGGAGTCCGATCATCTGGGCCGATCGCTCCAGCCGTTCCACATGCTGGCGTAGCATGAATATCCGGCCGTCGTAGGCGCGCAAGGTCTCGTAAACCCCATCGCCGTATAAGAAGCCGTGGTCCAACACGGACACCCGCGCCTTATCCTGCTCGACAAATCGATCGTTAAGATAGATCCACATGGCGGAAGGTATGCGTTGTCGATAGGCGATGGGATCAGGCGACGTGAGGCCGTTCCTTCTCCCACATCGTTAACGGTTCACTCGTGAAATCACGTCATCATGCAGTTCGCAGTGCCTGCATCAATGCTTCGGCCTTGTGCAACGTTTCTTGATATTCGAGATTCGGCTGCGAATCGGCCACGATGCCCGCGCCCACTTGGACGAACCCGCGGCCGCCGTGGATCGCGAGGGTTCGGATGATGATGTTGAGGTCCAGATCGCCGGTCCAGCTCAGATAGCCGAAGGAACCGGTATAGGGGCCGCGGCGGACCGGCTCCAATTCTTCGATGATCTCCATGCATCGGATCTTCGGCACCCCCGTGATCGTGCCGCCGGGGAACAGGGCCCGAAACAGATCCAGTCCGTCATAGTCGTCGCGCAAGGTTGCGGTCACATTGGATACGAGATGTGAGACGTGTGAGTAACCTTCGAGCGCCATGAATTCATCGACATGGACGGAGCCGTACCGAGCCACCCGGCCCAGATCATTTCGCTCGAGATCGACGAGCATCAAATGTTCCGCCCGCTCTTTTGGGTGGGCTTTGAGTTCCTGGGCCAGTCGGTGATCTGCTTCCGGCGAGAGTCCCCTCGGCCTCGTCCCGGCGATCGGTCTGGTCTCGGCCTGGCGCCCGCGCAGCGACACGAGACGTTCCGGCGAGCAACTCACAAAGCTCAGGTCGTCGAAGGTGAGCAGTCCGGCAAAGGGAGACGGATTGACCGCGCGCAAGCGGGCATACAACTCGACGGGAGCGAGCGAGTGGGCGCCTGCCTCCACAGTGAACCGATGCGACAGATTGGCCTGGTAGATGTCGCCGGCTCGGATGTACTCCTGACATTGCTGCACGCGCATGACGTACTCCCCGCGGGAAAGGCCGGGGATCACGTCCATGCGGGCCAGGAAGGATCCCCTCTGGTCGGGCGCCGGTGTCACGAGTTTGGCCTTCAACGAGGCCAACCGGTCGCACCCTTCCCGATAGAGCTTGTCTCGCGGTTCGCTCATCCAGCGTTCGGGCGCGGGTACATAAATGAGGTGCAGCCATCCTGTCCGATGGTCGTACGCGGTGATGAGTTCATAGAAACCGAACTGAAGCTCGGGGATCGACAGATCATGATGAGCCAGGAAGGGGAGCCGTTCAAACCACCGCACGGCGTCATAGCTGAAGTATCCCACGCCGCCTCCCAGAAACGGAGGAAGGGAGGGATTGGTGGTCATCCTGGCGTTTCGGACAAGCCCGGCCAACACGGCGAATGGGAGTCCGTCAAGGGTGACTCGACGCTCTCCGGTTCGCAGCTCGTACCGGGTCATCCAGCCGGTCAGCACCAGATAGGGGGCGCTTCCGAAGAAGCTGTACCGGGCAATCCGCTCGGGGCCTCGCCCGCTTTCCAGGAGGAACGAGGGCGTTCCGGGAACTACCGCCCGTCGATAGAGTGCCAGCAGATCCTGGTGTGGAGAGGGAAAGCTGACGATGAGCGATTGGAGCCGTTCTTCACCGCAAAATGTGGCGCGTGACGAGGTCAGGTCCATGAGGAGGTTGTAACACAGGTCGTGGTAATCGCCAATGTCCTGGCCGCGGTTGTCTGTCTCCGATGAAGCGCGGTGTCCGCCGATCGGCTGCCTGCCCGATCGGCTTGACAATGCGGAGATACTTTGGTTGAATGCGCCCCGGCAGCGGTGCTGTCAGTTCGGTGAGGACCCATGCCGCCCCCCTCTGACCCGTTGTATGCCGGTCTGGGCCAGGCGGTTCGCGTGGGAACGGAGCTGCTGGCGGCGCTCATCGTGGGTGGTGGCCTCGGGTGGTTGGCTGATACCTACCTCTTTGCCTCGAGTCCTTGGGGCATGGTTGTCGGATTAGTCGTCGGGGCGGCTGCGGGTGTGCGAAACGCCTATCGTGCTGCCCAGCGATGGTCAACGGACGGCACAAAGCCATCAGCGTAAGCGCCGTCTTCCAGTTTCAGATTCGTCATTCAGGACATAGCAGTTCGTTCGATGGAAAGTCCGCTCCACCCGTTTGAACTACACAACTTCATCCATTTCTCTCTTTTCGGCCTGGATCTCTCTATCAACAAGGCCGTCGTGATGATGTGGGTGGTCGTCGGGCTCGTGGCCTGGCTGCTCATCGCCGCGGGGCGGAGACGTGGGCTCGTGCCGGGCAAACTTCAAGGTCTGGGGGAGTTGCTGGTCGATTTCATCCGAGGCATCATTCTGGATACGATGGGTCAGGAGGGCATGCGGTTTTTTCCCCTGATCGCCACGCTCTTTCTGTTTATTCTCTTCTGCAACCTCCTCGGACTCATTCCCGGCACCTACACCGTGACTAGTCAGATCATCGTCACGGCCGTCTTTGCCGTCTCCGTCTATCTGCTCAGTTTGGCGATGGGACTGATCCTCCACGGATTGAAGTTCATCCCGGGGATCCTGATTCCCCCGGGCACTCCCTGGTGGCTGATCCCCCTGATGATCCCCATCGAATTCGTCAGCCAGGTGGCGCGGCCGGTGTCGCTGGCAGTCCGGCTATTTGCCAACATGACGGCCGGCCATACGATCTTGGGCGTGTTGTTCGGCCTGGCGATCAGCGGGGGCTTGCTGATCGGCTGGTTGCCGTTTGCCTTTACGATTGCGATGAACGGCTTGGAGGTGGGCATCGCCTTCATCCAGGCCTACATCTTTACCGTCTTGACCTGTGTGTATCTGGGCGATGCGTTCCATTTGCATGGGAGTGACGAGCACGCGCATTGAGTCGCGCGCGACAGACAAGGGAGGGGTGGACCACAATGGATTCAGCAGCAGCAGCGTTGTTGGGCATGGGATTGGCCGCCGCGGGGTTCGCCGGAGCCGGCGTGGGCATCGGGTACATTTTCGGCAAGATGATCGAAGCCGTGGCCCGTCAGCCGGAGGCTGAAGGCCGAGTGGGCAAGTACATGTGGATCGGCTTCGCACTCGTGGAAGCCATTGCGTTGTACGGCCTCGTCATTGCGTTCATCATCATGGGTCTTCGCAAGTAACGAGTAGGCAAGAGGCGAGGGGCAATAGGCGATGGGTACGACAGGAGCACTGTTCGTTTCTGTGGTCCATTGCCGATAGCCTATCGCCCGTCGCCTACCGCGTATTGAATTGGTGTTATCATGCCACAATTCGACTCCCATTTTTTCTCATCCCTGATCTTCTGGGAAGTGGTGTCCTTCGGCATTCTTTTCTTCGTCCTGTACAAGTTCGCCTTCCCGCCCATTCTGGAAGCCCTGGAAGCGCGCGAGCGTAAGATCAAGGAGAGTCTGGATCAGGCCGAGCGCAATCGGGGCGAGGCCGAACGGAAACTTCGGGAATACGAGGCGAAGCTCCAAGCCGCCTCCAAAGAAGCGGAAGCGGTGCTCGCCGCCGCCAAGGAACGGGCCCAACGGCTCATGGAAGAAAACGAGCAACGCATGACCGCCGAAGCGGAACGGATCAAGGGCGACGCGACCCGCGAAATCGATCAGGAACGGCGGAGAGCGGTGCAGGAAATTCGGGCCCAGACGACGGATCTGGCCTTGGCGGTCGCAGAAAAGGTGGTGGGGCGCGCGTTGAACGACACAGATCACCGCCGGCTGGCCGACGAAGCGTTGCGAGCGGTGGGCGAGGCCTATCGAAGCTCTTAGGAAGAGTTCCGAGGCGTGGTTCTCATGCCACGCCTCTTAGTTTCCCCCTCCCCGTCGGTATCCTTCCAAATCCACTGTCACGGTTTTGAAGCCGAGTTCTTTGAGCGCGGCGACCAGACGTTTCCTCAGAGCAGGATCGGTCAGCCTCGCCATGCCGGCTTCTTCCACTTCCAGCCGTGCCATGGCGTCATGTGCCCGCACCCGCGTCTGACCAAACCCTTCCTCCCGCAGACGCTGTTCGGCGCGCTCCACGCGGCTCAAAGATTCCGCGGTGATCGGCAGCCCGCGTGGAATTCTCGATGAGAGACAAGGGGCGGCGGGCTTGTCCCAATTCGACAGGCCCAAATGTCTAGCCAGCGCCCGCACGTCCGCTTTTGTCAACCCCGCTTCAACTAAAGGGCTGCGGACGCCATGTTCCTTGGCCGCGATCAAGCCCGGGCGGTCGTCGGACAGGTCGTCCATGTTCGTGCCGTCGATGATCGCCGCGAAGCGGCTCTCCGCTTGAATCTGTTTGAGCAGCCCATAGAGATCGGTCCGACAATGATAACAGCGTTGAGCGTCGTTGATGACAAAATCGGGAAGGCGCAGCTGGTCGGTTTCGATAAAGCGATGGGCGGCGCCGATCTCCTGTGCCAGGCGCTGAGCCCAGTCCCGTTCTGTTTCGGCAAAGGTCGGCGACACCGCGGTCACGCCCAAGGCCCGCGCCCCCAGCACCTCGTGCGCCACCTTGAAGACCACCGTGCTGTCGACGCCCCCGGAGAAAGCCACGACGGTCGATTCAAGCCCGGCCAACACATCTTGGAGCGCCGTCAATTGTGTCGTCACCGAAGACCGGTTCATGGGGGCTCCGTTACGGAGCGGAGATGTTCGCTTCAGCCAGCTTGCCGACGACCACCAGGGCGTGCTGATCCGGGTGGAGGTACTGGCGCGCCACGCGGAGCACATCTTCCTTGGTCACCTGGCCGATCCACTTCGGATAGTTGGAGAAATAGTTCAGCCCGAGTCCGTGAAGCTCGACAAGGGAGAGCACGTCCGCGAGTTTGGCCGTCGTATCGAAGCGGAGGGGGAAGCTGCCGATGAGATAGGACTTCGCTTCGGACAGTTCTTGATCGGTGACCGGAGATTGGCGAATCTGCCGGAGCTCTTTCAGGACGCTGGAAAGGGCTTGGCCGGCGGTCGCGTTGCGCGTTTGCAGACTGACCAGAAAGGCGCCCGGCGCCACGTTGGCTTCATAGGCGCTGTGGATGCCGTAGGCCAGGCCCTGGTTGTCCCGTATCGAATCCATCAATCGTGAGGAAAATCCTCCGGCGCCGAGGATGTAGTTCATCACGGTCACCGCGTAAAAGTCGGGATTGGCGCGGTTGATCCCGACATGTCCCAGCATGATGGTGGCCTGGGTCAGGTCCTTGTCGATCAACCGGGAGACATTCTTGGTCACGGGCTTCGGGGCGCCGGCCTGTCGCGTGGGCAAGGTCCCCTGGGCCCACGAGCCGAAATGCGTCGACACCAAGGTCTTGGCCTCTTCTAACGTCAGATCGCCGACGATCACCAGGATCGTCTGATTCGGAAGGTACTCTCGACGATAGAACTCAATCAGGTCGTTTCTAGTGATCGTGGGGACGGTCGCTTCGGTCCCTGCCACGGGCCACCGGTAGGGATGGCCTTCAAAGACCAAGCCATGAAAGGCCTTGGAGGCGATCGTCTCTGGCTCATCCAGCTCACTCATGATCTGCCCCAGGACTTGCTTGCGCACGCGTTCCACTTCACGCTCGGGGAAGGCCGGGTGGAGGAGGATGTCGGCCAACAATGCGGCGCCGCGCGACAGATCTTTTTTGAGGACGCGGAGCGAGGCGCTGGAAAAATCCGCTTCCGTTCTGGTGGTCAGCGTGCCCCCCACGAATTCGATCTCCTCTGCGATCTGGGTGGCGCTGCGCGTGGTAGTGCCTTCATCCAACAGGCTGGACACAAGGTTGGCGACCCCGGCTTTCTCGGGCGGGTCCTGTGAGGCGCCGGCTCTGACGGTGGCCTGCATATGCACAATGGGGAGTGCGTGCTGCACGACGACCACCACGGTGAGGCCGTTCGGGGTCACGAACCGGCTGGGTGTAATGCCTGCGGAAGCGGGCGTCGCGGGGTAGCCCAGAGCCGCGGCCAACACACTCAAGAGGAGAGTCGGTTGAGAGAGGAATCTGGATCGGCGCTCCACGGCGCTTCAACCTCGGCTGATCATGGATGACGATCTCCTGCCGCCTCGGCAAAGGGCTGAAGCGGTGGAAGGGGGAGCAGGATGCCGACCGTCCGGGCATCCTCGACGAGGTAGCGCTGGGCCGCCCGCTGCACGTCCTGGGGGGTGACCATGCGAACCCGGTCGATGAACGAATTCTCAAACTTCCATCCGGCGCCGACGGTTTCCGCCTGCCCCAGCAGCATCGCCTGGCGGAAGATCGAGTCTTGGCCGAAGACGCGGGCGGCCTCGAGTTGATTCTTCGCGCGCTGCAATTCCGCCTCGCTCGGCGGGTCCTGTTTGATGCGTTCCAACTCCCGGTAGAGGGCCTGCTCGGCGGCTTCGACCTTCTGTCCCGGCGCCACCATGACATAGCAATAGAAGAGTTGAGGGTCGGTTTGTAACAAACTGTGGTCGGCGCCGACGGCCAGGGCGAGTTTCTGCTCGTAGACGAGGCTGCGATAGAGCCGCGCGCTCTTGCCCTGCGCCAGCAGCGATTCGAGCAATGCCAGGGCGTACGAATCCTCGTGTTTGAAGTTGGGGGCCCGGTAACCCGCGAGCACAAACGGCAACTGAGCCTCGCGTTTGACCTGGATGCGGCGCTCGCCTTTCTGCTCCGGTTCCTCGGGAATCGCATGCGTCGGCACGGGACGAGCCGGGATGGATTCAAAGAGCCGCTTGATCGTCGGCAGCAGTGTCTTCACTTGAATATCGCCGATGACGATCAAGGTGGCGTTGTTGGGCACATAGTAGGTGTCATAGTGCCGCTTGAGGTCCTCCCGGGTCATGGCATTCAGGTCCGGAAACCAGCCGATGATGGGCCAGTGATAGGGATGCTGCTGGAAGGCCTGGGCGAACACGGCTTCGATCAAAAAGGACTGCGGATCGTCCTCCGTCCGCATGCGGCGTTCCTCTTTGACGACTTCCCGTTCGAGCTGAAACTCCTTGTCGTCGAGCAGGAGGCCGCGCAAGCGATCGGCCTCCAGTTCCAGCGCCAGTTCCACTCGGTCTGCGGCGATGTTTTCGAAGTAGCCCGTGTAGTCTTGGCTGGTGAAGGCGTTGTCGTTGCCGCCGTTCTTGCGGATGGTGCGGGAAAAGGCGCCCTTGGGGTGTGCCGGCGTGCCCTTGAACATCATGTGTTCGAGCATATGGGAGAGTCCGGCCCGCCCCATCACTTCATCGCGAGAGCCGACCTTGTACCAGATTTGAACCGTCGCAACCGGAGCTTTAGGGACTTCGCGGAGCAAGACCTTCATGCCATTGGCGAGGATGAACTCCTGGACATCGGAGGCTCGGACCGACGGACTGTTGAACAGAATCGTGAAGAGGACGATGAGGCCGGAGGCGACGCGCACGAAAGAAAGGAGTCGGGGCAACAGCTCGGTCGCGATCCGTAGAGGCTGATTAGGAATGCACATTCGTGGTTTGAGGGGGCTTCGATTGCTGCACACGTCCTTGTTGATTCGTAACAAGTCGGCGGGCGGGTGTCAAGACAGGCGGCGAGGCTTCCGGGGTCCCGTGACCGAGTTGGCCACAGGCGCCTAAGACATCGCGGCCTCGGCTCCGGCGAACCAGGACATCGTATCCGGCTTGGCGCAGGCGCAGCTGAAAGCGGTGGATCGCAGTTTGATCAGGCCGCCCGTAGGGACTGCCCGGAAATTCGTTGAAGGGAATCAGATTGATCTTGCAGCGGATGTCGCGGAGCAGGGAGACAAGCTGGGCGGCCTGCTCTTGACGATCATTGACGTTCGCGAGCAAGACATACTCGAAGGTCAATCGGTCCCGATCCGGGAGGATGAGAGCCCGGCAGGCGGCCATCAAGTCCGGCAACGAAGCAATGTGATTGGCGGCGGCCATGAGCTGTGCACGCAAGGCGTTGGTTGGGGCGTTCAGCGACACGGCCAGGTTCACGCCGAGGTCGATGGCGTCTTGTAGGCGTGAGGCGAGGCCGGCTGTCGACAAGGTGATACGCCGCCGGGCGATGCCCGATCCCCAAGTTGGGTGGGTAAGACGCGTGACGGCCTCCGCCACCGCCTCAAAGTTCGCAAGGGGCTCGCCCATCCCCATGAAGACCAAGTTGGTCAGGCGCTCCTCGGGGTCCAGGCGATCCATGGCCGTCAGGACTTGGTCGACAATTTCGTGAGGGGCAAGGTTCCGCTTCAGTCCCATCCGGCCTGTCAGGCAGAACCCACAGTCCAGAGTACAGCCCACCTGTGTCGAGAGGCAGAGGGTCAACCGATGGCCGTCCGGGATGAGAATGGATTCCACGGTGAGCCCGTCGCCAAGGTCGAACAGAAACTTGCGCGTCCCATCGGTTGAGCGAAACATGGGACCCGTGAGAGAGAATCGTCCGACCGTCGCCTGAGCACGAAGATTCGCGCGATCGGCTTTCGAGAGGTTGGTCATCTGCTCGATGTCGCGCACGCGATCCCGATACAGCCATCGGAGCAACTGCGTGGTTCGATAGGACGGCCAACCCAGGCGCTGAACGAGCGCCTCGGCGGAGGCGCTCGTCAGGGCCAGCAGGTTGACGGGAACGGCCCTCGCGGGCTTCGATGTGGTCGAGAAAGGCATGGCGCGAGCCTAACACAGGGTTTCACGGGAGGACAAGGCAACCGAACCGTGTCAGGCGTGAGCGGAAAAGCGGGGAAAAGACTCCGTTGCGCTTGCGTGAAGGTATAGGTCCGTGGCGAAGCTATTGCTATAATGAATAGGAGCTAGTCTAGATTTTGTG
>FKKE01001968.1_pt3 | contig 20302 bp, 14 predicted proteins | sample 1106331 | NCBI WGS metagenome assembly FKKE01 (sample SAMEA3931202, study PRJEB13176) | freshwater metagenome | biome: Drinking water system; feature: drinking water; material: freshwater | place: China | collected 2013-02-06 | reverse complement strand
GTCGAAGGAGGGAGACTCTCCTGAGGCAGAAGTTTGCGGCGAAGATTTTTTACTGCCTACGAATCCAAGCAGATGCGGATTAATGGCAAGAGACTGATGAGCCACGGATACGTGAGGCTGTTGCTGAACATGATTTTTTACTTCTTCCCTCTTTTGAACAGAGTCACTCGTCTTAATTTCTGATTTCTTTTCCTCGACAAGCTTCTCAACAATTTTTGAGAGCTGGGTTTCGATCGACGCAAGCCGCGTATCAATACCTGACGGCTCAGCAGAAGCAGCAACCAGAACCGGCTCGGAAAATACGTGTTCTGATTTCGGGACGGGGGTCGCAGTCCGCGGAACAATGCTCTGGAAATATTCGGAAAGCCACTCCTCGGTCGTGCACCAGTTCCTTCCGTCTTTTACCGCCCGGAGTTTTTTCTTGAAAACTAAAAATCGCAAATAATTTTGCGTGACTCCGTGCCGCCTGGCGGCTTCTGAAAGCAGTATGAGCTTCTTTCCGGGCATTACGTTGCGATGTTGAAAACGGGAAGATCGTTTATAGCTCGATTATATCAGACTTTTTAAATGTTTTTTCGGAAAAGTTATCCGCAGCGAAAAAAATTTTTGATCCTGCAAACGGATATCGTTTATAGTCAGTTTTTTCGAGGTTTCTCGCGCTTCCTGCATTGACGCCTGTTTGGAAAATCGCTACCATCCGCACAGGTGAAAGATTCGGCCGGCAAAAATGAGGTGATTATCGTAGCTGCAACCCCCCAATTTCTGGAACGGGGTGATTTGTGGTTTTCAGAGAATCAGGCGTCCATTAAAACTGCCTTGCAGGAACAGAAAGGTATCTGGGCGCGGTCCGCATTTCTTGTTACAGAAGGAGAAACAGTAAAGCCCTCATCCCTCTTGCGGACGCTTCACGACCTCCGTTATGAGAAAGTGCAGACGGTTTTGGGAAAAGGAGAATTTTCCGCATACGGAAATATCATTGAGATCGGCCCCATCAACATGCCTGAGAAAATCGTTATTGAATTTTACGGCAACATGATCGATGCGATAACGGTACGGCCCTACGACAAGGTCATTCAGAAAAAAATCAAAGGTCACCAACCGTTCTCTCCCGGGGATTACGTCGTGCATCTCGATCATGGCATCGGCATTTTCCGCCGGATGACAATGATGCCAGAAAGCCGGGAAGAATTTTTCGAGGTGGAATATGCAGCACCGCGGGAAGGTGCCAAGCACGACACCCTCTACGTCCCCGTATCGCAGCGGAAGAAGCTCGATCTCTATGTCGGCTTCGAGACGCCCTCAATACACCGGCTCGGAGGGACCGTCTGGTTCAATACGAAATCGAAAGCGCGCGAAGACATCGAGGCATTCGCCAAGGAACTCCTGGCGCTCTATGCAAAACGCGCGCAGATCCGCCGGCGGCCCATGTGTGCAGAGCCGGAGCTTGAAAAGAAATTCTCTGAGTCGTTTCCATATGAACTGACTCCGGATCAGGAGCGGGCCATTCATGATATACTTTCGGACCTGGAAAAGACTGTTCCGATGGATCGCGTGCTTGCAGGAGATGTCGGCTTCGGAAAGACCGAGGTCGCGTTCCGCGCCGCGCTGCGCACGATCATGAACGGGCAGCAGGTACTGCTTCTCTCCCCTACTACCATTCTTGCCGAGGAGCATACGCGTGCGGCGCGCGAGCGTTTTGCAGGACTCCCTATCCGGATTGAGACGCTGTCACGCCTCACGCCGGAACGGGATGCTCGAAAGATCGTTCATGATTTCCAGAACGGAAAAATCGATCTTTTGATTGGCACGCACCGTATTCTCTCGCATGATGTTGTTCAATATTTGAATACGGCGGCGCATGAGGACGCGACCTGTAAAGTAGGGCTTTTGATTATTGATGAGGAACAGCGATTCGGCGTAAAGCAGAAAGAGACATTTAAAAACGCTCGCGCGGAGATTAATATCCTCAGTATGTCCGCCACTCCTATTCCCCGGACCCTTTTCCTCTCACTGGCTAATCTCCGAAGCATCTCCACCATCCAGACCCCTCCTAAAGGGCGTATTCCAGTGCAGACGTTCGTACTGCCGTATCGGGCAGATCTCGTGCGCGATGCGATCGAACGCGAACTCTCGCGGCACGGACAGGTATTTTTCCTCCATAACCGGGTGGAGACGCTCGAGCTTTTCCGCAAGAAAATCCAAAAGATGGTTCCGCGGGCCCGAATCGGCATTATTCACGGACGAACAAAAGCCGCTGACTTGGTGCGGACGCTTTCCGAATTCCGGCACAAAAGGATAGACGTATTGGTCGCGACCACTATTATCGAAAACGGCATCGATTTCCCGAACGCCAATACCCTGATCGTCGAAGATGCCACGCGCCTCGGCCTCTCGGAATCGCACCAATTGCGAGGCCGTATCGGCCGCAGCGACCGTGAATCGTTCGCGTATTTCCTGTATCGCTCGCGTTCCATTACTGATGAAGCACGCCGACGGCTTGATGCACTGCAGGATGCGAGCGGTCCGGGAGCAGGATACGACCTGGCACTCCGCGATTTGGAGATCCGCGGAGCAGGAAATGTTTTGGGCAGGGATCAGTCAGGAACAGCGTATAAAATTGGCCTCAATCTCTACTACACGATGCTTGCGGAAGCGATCGAGCACGGCAAAGCGGAACATGCGGATAGTTGACATGACAATGAAAGTGGTATAGTTGTGGAATGCATCACGCGTACATTCACGCATTCAATCTGATCGGCGCTCGTACCGGACGGCTCGGCCCGAAAGGATTGAAAAAAATTTCCGACCGTTTCGGCGGAGATTTCCTCAGCGCGTGGGACGCGTCGGAAAGCGAATTGCGCGAGGCCGGACTCTCGGAAGAGACGGTAGCGGCGATCACCGAACATCGAAATAATATTTATCCGGAAAACGAGTATGCCGGAATGCCTGACGGCATCCGCGCCATCGGCATCAATGATCCTGAATATCCGGCACTACTGAAAGAGATCCCCTACCCGCCCTTTCTATTATATGTACGCGGGGAGTTGCCCGCCCAGGAAATGACGCTTGCGATCGTGGGAACCCGTATTCCTACCTCCTATGGAAAAGAGGTGACGGGACGCATCGCCCGCGAATTGGCCGCCTCGGGCATTGCGATCGTGAGCGGCCTGGCGCTGGGCATCGACGGCATCGCGCATGAAGCGGTTGTAAAGGCCCGCGGGAAAACGGTGGCGGTTCTCGGATCAGGAATCGATGATGATTCGATTTATCCGGTGCTTCATAAGCCGCTCGCGCGGCAGATCATCAAAGGAGGCGGCGCAATCATATCGGAATTCCCGCCCGGAACGCGCGCTACAAAATATTCCTTCCCCCAGCGCAACCGCATCATCGCGGGCATGTCGCGCGGAACGATCGTGACGGAAGCAAAGATCAAGAGCGGTGCCTTGATAACGGCCCGATATGCCCTTGATTCTAACCGCGACGTATTCGCAGTCCCCGGCCCGATCGTCTCATCCGCCTCCGAAGGTCCGCATGCGCTCATCCAGGAAGGGGCGACGCTCGTGCAAAACGCGCAGACGATTCTCGAGAATTACGGCCTCAATCGCCGGCAGACGGAGGCCGAGCAGGAAAATCTCACCGATCTTGAACGACACGTCCTCTCAATTCTGGAAACGCCGCTGCCATTTGACGAAATCTCGGAAAAGATAGAAGCTGACGCCTCCGCCATCAATACGGCGCTTTCGTCGCTGGAACTTGCCGAATGCATAAAAAATATCGGCAACCGGACGTACGTACGACTTATATGAAACTGCTTATCGTCGAATCGCCTACCAAGGCGAAGACCATATCGAAATATCTGAAAGGAGACTATGAGGTCCTCGCAAGCGTGGGCCATATTCGCGATCTCCCGAAATCAAACAAGAAGGCCATCGAAATCGAAGAGGGATTCCTTCCCCATTACGAAATATCGAAAGGAAAGGAAAAAGTCGTGAAGGAGATCCGTGATCTGGCGAAAAAAGCCGATGAGATCTATCTAGCAACCGACCCCGACCGCGAAGGCGAATCGATCGCCTGGCATATCAAGGAAGCGTGCAAGCTTGAGAGGCCGAAACGCGTGGTCTTTCATGAAATTACGGAAAACGCGGTAACCGAGGCGTTAAAGCATCCGCGCGACATCGACGAGAACCTGCGCAAAGCCCAGGAAGCGCGCCGCGTACTTGACCGACTGTTCGGCTATGATTTGAGCGGCCTCATCTGGAAGAAGGTCCGCTACGGCCTCTCGGCCGGACGCGTGCAGTCCCCCGCTCTTCGTATCCTTATGGAGCGCGAACGGGAAATCAGGAGCTTCATCCCCGAAACCTACTGGGTCATCCGGGGGGATTTTAAGACGAAGAAGAATATTACGCTCACGCTCGTCTGCGACACCGAACCGCGCGAGAAGAAGGAAATGGAGCGCATCGTGTCAGCCGCGGAAAAACATCCGTGGAAAGTAACGGCTGTGAAGCAGAGCGAAGCCCGCCGCTCCCCGAAGCCGCCGTTCACGACCTCAACGCTTCAGCAGACCGCAAGCTCCCGTTTGGGCTTCTCCCCTTCCTATACGATGTCTATCGCGCAAAAGCTCTACGAGCAGGGGCTCATCACCTACATGCGCACCGACAGCGTGACGATCAGCAAAGAAGCCATGGGGCCTCTGTACGGTGAGATTGAAAAAACCTTCGGCAAGGAATACGTCTCGCCGCGCGCCTATGTGGCGAAAAGCAAGAACGCGCAGGAGGCGCACGAGGCGATCCGCCCCTCGAAGATCCATCAGCATTCGGCCGGATCGACCGTCGAGCAGAAGAAGCTCTATCGCCTTATCTGGGAACGGACCATGGCCTCGCAGATGGCGGATGCCGTGATGCTCCGCACCAAAATAACCGCAAATATTACGGACTCAAAAGAAGAGATCCCTGATTTTTCCGCAAACGGAAGCATCATTCTCTCCCCCGGCTGGCTCATGGCCGATACGGCCGCGCGCGGCGAGGACGTCGAACTTCCGAAGATCTCGGAGGGAGACGCACTGACACTGGAATCAGTTAATACCGATGAAAAACAGACCGAGCCGCCCGGACGCTATACGGAAGCGGGACTCGTGAAGGAACTCGAGAAGCGCGATATCGGCCGCCCTTCGACCTACGCTTCCACCATCAAGACGCTTCTTGACCGCGGCTACGTCGAAAAAGTACAGAAAGCGCTGGTCCCGACCGACACCGGCGAAGTAGTCAGCACGTTTTTGGAGAAAAACTTTACCGATTACATCAGTGACTCATTCACCGCCGACATGGAAGACACGCTCGATGAGATCGCGGAAGGAAAAAAGGAATACGAGAAGACGCTCAAGAACTTCTACGGCCCGTTCAAAAAAGACGTGAAGGCGAAGGAGAAAATCGAGAAGATCACGAACCTGGGAGATGCCGATCCCCAGTTCAAATGCCCTGTCTGCCAGGGCCCTATGATCATCAAGCTCGCACGGAACGGGAAATTCTTAAGCTGCAAGCGGTTCCCGGAATGCACTGGGGCTCGCAAGATGGACGGCAGCGAACTCGCCGGACCAAAAGAAACCGGCGAAGCCTGCCCGGAATGCTCGGACGGGAAACTCGTGCAGCGCGAAGGTCGCTTCGGCCTCTTCATCGCCTGCTCAAACTACCCGAAGTGCAAATTCATCAAGAAAAGCCCTGAAGAGGAGGCGAAGGGGAAAACCGGCGTCGCCTGCCCCGCCTGCAAGGACGGAGAAATGGTGGAACGCCGCGGACGCTTCGGCGCTTTCTACAGCTGCTCCAACTATCCGAAATGCAAGAACGCCATCAAGGCGCGGCCTACCGGAGGCACCTGTACCATGTGCGGATCGCTGATGATGGAAGGCACGAAGACCATCCCTGAACGCTGCTCGAACAAGGCCTGCCCCAACCACAATCCGCATAAGCTTGAAGCGGCAAAAACAAAAAAATGAATCTGAAACGCCCCGCAGATGCGGGGCGTTTAATTTGTAAAGCGCTCATAAACGACGTACAATTCGGCACATAAAAACAGCGTATGGCCACGATTGATTCCGTAATCTCAACGCTCCGCGCACGCAATAAGGAGTCTCTCAACGAGAGCCTGATTCGGAATGCCTACGAATTCGCCAAGAAGGCCCATGCCGGGCAGAAACGCCGGTCCGGCGATCCGTACATCACGCATCCTCTTGCGGTCGCCGAACGCCTCGCGGAACTCGGCCTCGATTCAAAAACCGTGGCAGCCGCCCTTCTCCATGACGTCTGCGAAGATTGCGGCATCTCGCATGAGCAGCTGAAAGAAAAATTCGGCGTGGAAATAAACTTTCTCGTCGAGGGGGTCACGAAGGTGAACAAACTCAAGTACCAGGGCGCGGAAGCGACCGCCGAAAATCTCCGCAAGATGTTCCTGGCGATCGCCGAGGACATCCGCGTCGTCATCATCAAGCTCGTCGACCGCCTTCATAACATGAAGACGCTTTCCGCGCTGCCGCCGGAAAAACAGAAACGCATCGCGCTGGAAACATTGGAAATCTATGCGCCGCTTGCATATCGCCTCGGCATCGGCGAACTCAAGGGTCAGCTTGAGGATCTCGCCTTCCCCTACGTCTATCCCAATGAGTACCAATGGCTCATTAAAAACGTAAAGCAGCCTTTTGACGAGCGGAAAAAATTCGTCGAGGGACTGCAGCCGCTGATTGAGGCGGAATTCAAGAAAGAGAAGATTCCGTTCACGAAGATCAGCGCCCGCGCAAAGCATATGTACAGCCTTTACCGCAAGCTCGCGCGCGTCGAGATGGATATCTCGCGCGTCTTCGATTTGGTCGCGATCCGAATCCTGGTTCCAAACGTAGAAAGCTGCTATGCCGCGTTGGGACTCATTCATAAACTCTGGCGCCCCATGCCGGGAAAAATCAAAGATTACATCGCGCTTCCCAAACCCAACGGCTACCAGTCGCTGCACACCACCGTCTTCGGACCGCATGGCAATGTGATTGAATTCCAAATCCGGACGAACGACATGCACGCGGAAGCGGAGTTTGGCATCGCAGCGCATTGGGCATACTCGGAAAAAAAGTCCGGCGGATCCAAGGCGTATACAGAAAAGAAAGGGACATTCGCAGAAAAAAAGGAGCTTACCTGGGTGCAGCAGCTGCACGAATGGCACTCGCCTTCTTCCTCTCCAGAAGAGTTCCTCGAATCCATTAAAATCGATTTTTTCAAAAACCGCATTTTCGCCCTCACGCCGAAAGGCGATGTTATCGATCTCCCGGAAGGCGCTACCACGATCGATTTCGCCTACCATATCCATTCCGACATCGGCGATTCGGCAACTGGAGCAAAAGTAAACAGCCGGATCGTGCCGCTTGAGCATACGCTCGTGAACGGCGATGTCGTGGAGATCATCATCAAGAAGAATAAGAAGCCGAACTCCGACTGGATCTCATTCGCCAAGACCTCGCTTGCGCGGAAACATATTCAGGCGCGATTGAAGCGGGCCGACGAGGAGCAGGGTTTTTCGATGCGCGGAAAGCGGAACATCGAACTGCGATTTTCCGCCCGGGACCGCATCGGGCTTCTCAAGGATATTTCGAACGTGATGGAGAAATTCAAGATCAATATGGATAAGGTTGTTTCCAATTCGAATAATCTCCCGCTTCCCATTCTCGTCATCAACTGCCAGGTAAAAGATCTCGAGCAGCTTAAAAAACTCATCCGCTCCCTCAAAGAGGTGAAAGGGGTGCGGAAAGTAGACTATCGTTACACCTAAAAACCGCCCCTCGGGCGGTTTTTAGTTTCTTACATCTGCTGGGATTCTCTGTTGATTATTTTCTGGAGAATGGATTTCAACTCCTCGTCTGAGAAAAACTCCACCACGATCTTTCCGTGATCGCCGCTTTTCTGGAGATGCACGCGCGTCCCCAGCGCCTCCTCGAGGCGCGACTGCGCCATACGTATTTCGGGATCTGCACTTCGCATGCCGCGCTTTGCAATCTTCCGCAATGGGCGCCCAATCATCTCGCGCGAGCGCGCTTCGGCAAGCACGCTGTTGATGCCGGTCGTAATGATTTCCTGCAAAAGCTGCCTCTGTTTTTCCGGGTCATTGCCGACCATGAGAATCGCACGGGCATGCCCTTCGGTAATCTGACCCTCGACAAGCGCTTGCTGGATATCTTCGGGGAGATTCAGAAGGCGGATCGTGTTTGCGACCGCTTCGCGGCTCTTCCCCACTTTCTCCGCGACTTCGCGCTGTACCATATGGAATTCGTCCACAAGCTGCTTATAGGCCCTCGCCTTCTCGATGACGTTCAAGTCCTCGCGCTGGATGTTTTCGATGAGTGCAATCTCGAGTTTCAAGCGGTTGTCGGGCTCGTGCCGGCGGATAACAGCGGGAATAAGACGAAGCCCCACGAGCTGCGAGGCGCGCAGGCGACGCTCGCCCGCGATCAGCTGGTACTTCACTTCCATGCCCTTCGGGGTCTCAATCTCCACTCGTGATACGAGGATCGGCTGCACGACGCCATGCTGGCGGATCGAGGATGCGAGATCCTGAAGCGCCTCCTCGTTGAATTCGCGCCGCGGCTGATACGGGTTCGGTTCGATCTTATCGACTTCTATCCAAAAAATGCTGTCGCGATCCGACCGAATAACGTCCTCACGGGGAGTGGGTGCAGGAACAGTGGCCTCACTGGCAGGCGAAGAAACGTCCTGCTGCGGCTCATCGCTTGAAGGCTCTGGCGTATTGGGGATAAGGGATTCGAGTCCTTTTCCGAGGGGATCGTTGTTGGTCATTTCTTTGGTTGAGGTTCTACGATTTCGATAAATTCTTGGGCAAATTGCTGATATGCCTTGGCACCATGGGAATACGGCGCGTGATGCATAATCGATTTTCCGTGGCTCGGGGCTTCGGCAAGCTTGGCGTTCCGCGGAATCACCGCTTCAAATACGTAGCCGGGAAATTTCTTCCTGATCTCCTGCGCGACGGCGCGATGCAGGGCAGAGGTGCGGTCGTACATCGTCAGCAGTACGCCCAGGATTTCATTCCTGACCTTCAGGTTTTTCGTGACAAGCTGCATCGTCCGCATCAATTCGCCCAATCCTTCCAGCGCATAGTATTCGCACTGGATCGGGACAATCACCTTATGGGATGCGGTTAAGGCATTTACCATAAAGAGGCCGAGGCTCGGCGGAAGGTCGATGATGACGTAATCATACCGCGCATCAACCTTTTTTAAAAGCTGCTGGAGGCGGAATTCCCGCTTCGGCTTTGACACAAGCTCAATAGTCGCGCCGGCCAGCACGGAATTGGACGGCAAGATGTCGAGATTTTTCAGCCGGGTTTTTTTAATGATATCGAACGGATCGGAATCGTGAACCAGAGCATCGTACACCGTCTTCCCGACGGCATTTTTATCCTTCAAAAACGCCGAGGTCGCATTGCCCTGCGGATCGAAATCCACCAAAAGCACGCGCCGCCCGGCGGCGGCGAGATAGGCACAGAGATTCACTACGGAGGTCGTTTTCCCCACGCCTCCCTTCTGATTGCAGAATGAAATGACGGTAGCCATAGACGCGAAAATGCCCATTTACTCTATCGTATTTCCATGCTACCATCAAACCTGATTTTTCCTGCCGCGGTGGCGGAATTGGCAGACCTGCCTGCCGGCAGGCAGGCGCACAGGACAAAATATGTTTTATACATATGCTATAAAAAGCATAGTGCGGAACTATTTGTATGTCGGGCTTACAAATAATATAGCGCGCCGGATAGACCAGCATCAGGATGGACGAGAACAAACAACTGCCGCATATCGTCCGTTCAGACTTATACTCACCGAGGAGTATAAAACTCGTGCCGAGGCACGTAAAAGAGAAAAGTGCCTAAAATCAGGGATCGGTAAAGAATGGCTCAAAAATAACTTCATATAATATATGCCGCGGTGGCGGAATTGGCAGACGCACAGGACTCAAAATCCTGCGAGGGCAACCTCATGAGAGTTCAAGTCTCTCCCGCGGCACTCTTAAAAAGTGCATAACTTCACATTGACGGCTTTGTGAAGCGAAGATACTCTTTAAGAAGTGTTTCATCGCACTGTTTAGCTTAGCCCCCTGAAATCGGAATACAGAAATAAACCTGAGACGAAAGGAGGAACGTATGAGTTTGGAGTTCATTCTCCTGACTCTGCCAACCGTAACGGACTCGCCTGCCCTCTGCCGCGCGGATCTCTGCCCGTATGAAAACGTACGCGCTCCATAGTCCCCATGATGATCGCTCGCCCGATTCACCAACAGCGCGCAATTATCTATCATGACGAGACGAAGGAGTTAGTACATGCCCCATACGCAGCGCGAATCAAGAAGACGAGCTCTACCGATAGTGACAAGCTTTCAAGCTCAAGGGGCCTTATTGAGGGCTCAAAAGGCAACCATCGAACAAAACATCGACACGCATGGTCGTCAGTCATGCGGCAGAACCGCGGACCAATGCGTCCATGGGCTGAAATGCAATGAGACCGGTCTCTGCCCGGACGAAAGCTGACCTCCTCTCGCTTTACACCTCACAGTCCCGCCAGGGGCTGTGAGGTTATTTTTTTACCCGCAAGAATATGAAACGACAGAGATATGCCGTTGCAACGCCAAGAACGGCACCCGCCAGCACGTCCGATGGCCAGTGCACCCCCGCGCTGATACGCCCCAGCGCGATGGAAATAGTCCCTAAAAAGAAGAGAATGCTTGTTTTCGGATAATAGAATGATACGCCGGTTGCCAGTGCAAAAAAGAAAAGCGTATGCCCCGAGGGAAATGAATGCCCCGGCGCACGGTCGATAAGATTAAGCGCAAACGGAAGCGTTTCGAACGGCCGCGCGCGATCATACAAGAAGTAGATAAGCTCGCCAATCCCCCAGCGGGCGACAATCGCCGAGACGAAAGAAAAAACAACCATCTCGAAATTCTTTTCCCGATATGAGCGAAATTTCGAAAGAAATGTCACCGCATACATCAGTATAAGCACCAGTCCAACGACGTATTGCGCATACTCCGCCCGAAAAATAATAATAGCAGAAGCCGCCTCGTTCATTCGTGCGAACGAATTGAACCAATAGTATGCTTTCGTGTCCCAGAGTCGAATTATCTCAAGAAAATTCATTTCTGCTTGATACGCTTAAGCAAATTTTCAAAAATCATCGCGACCGTAAGCGGGCCGACACCACCCGGTACCGGAGAAAGAAACGCCGCCTTTTCGGAAACGGACGCTGCATCAACATCTCCTGCGAGCTTTCCATCGCTTTCCGACGTCCCCGCGTCGATAATGACCACACCTTCCTTGATAATGCTTCCCGTTATGAGTTTCGGTTTCCCAGCGCCAGTGATGATGACGTCCGCGTCTTTTGTATAAAGAGAAATATCGGGAGTCTGATCGGTGCACAGTGCATAGCCGATCCCTTTTCGCGCAAGCCACGCTCCGATTGGCTGCCCGACGAGCCGTCCGGCACCCACGATAACGATCTTTTTGCCTTGCAAATCAATGTTATATTCCGCAAGAAGCTTCTGCACGGCACCGACAACCGGCGACACAAGCTGGGTTTTCCCGGTAGCAAAATCCCCTACTGAACGCGCAGAAAGCATATCGACATCCTTTGCCGGAATTACGGCATTGAGAATATCCTGCACATTCAGATGCGCCGGAAGCGGCAATTGGACTACGATTCCATCAATACTTTCGTCGTGCGACATCTTGGAGATATTCTCCCGCAACTCGCCGCCCGAGATACTTTCAGGAAATTTGAAAATCCTTACCCCTACTCCTAACTCTTCCCCGGTTTTTTCCTTCCGAGCGATGAATGCCGACGACGCCGCATTCTCCCCTGCCTGGATGATCGCCAGCGACGGCTTGCGGCCAAAATTTGAAAACGCGGCTTTCAGTTCGCCGCGCATTCTTTCCGCAATCGCATTGCCGTCCATGATTACCATATGAAAATCGTATCCTACGGGCATAAAAAAAGGAAGGCGCCGGTCTGGTGACAGACGCCTTCCGCATGCAGGTGGTCAGCTGGCCAACTTCATGCCATCGAATGGCGATGGGATTCTTTCCGCGAAGATCACCGCGGCCCCTTGAGCGAGAGTCAGCTCTCCCCGAAACCCGTACTGGGCAATGATCGAAGGGTTCTGAGCGCCTTCCTGAGCTCGTTGCACGAGCACTTTGGAATTGCGGGTGATCAGCACAGCAAGATCCAGCCGGCCATCTTCCCAGTAAAAGACTTGGGCCAGGAAAAAGTAGTCGTTCGGCCCCATGTCGTACTCGACTGGCATACTGCGTTTCCCCAGCAGATTGACCGAGCCCATGCCCCCCGAAAACTCGAGCTGCGTACCTTCGAAGAAGAGGCGTGAGAGAACCCGCAGGTCCCGATACTGCTTCCATGCGGTGAAGTTCGCATGAAGCGAAGCTACACCCGCAAAGGGAACGTGCGCGAAATGCAGATCCTCACCCCTTCTCTGCCCGATCCACAGATCATGCGGAAACGACGGAACCGAGGGTTCTCCCAGTACAAGCGCACGAGAACCCCGCACGCTGTTTTGCGGGACAAGTTCGAGATGCATAGCCTTTCCTTTCGCCAAAAAGGGTTAGTTACAGTTGATTTTCCTATTTAATTCTCAAGAGTGCTGATAATCACCCGATACCATATAATGCGCGCAATGACAAGACCATTAATCCACAGCGGCAAAGAAAAAAGGAAGCGCCCACGGGCAGCGCTTCCTCATAAAAACTGTTACAGAAACTGGGGGTGCGCGGCCGCTTTCGCCTCCTTGAGAAGCAGCTGCACGATATCCGGGGCCAAGGTTTCGGAACCCACCAGGCGGCCGTAAAAGGCACGGCGTACATAGACCTGATGCGATGGCTGGCGCTCGTGCAATTCGCTTTCTACCGCCAGCCGGAAATCCCCGAAGAACGAAAACGGCTCAGCTTCGAATTGTACCTGACAGCCACGAACGTCCCAGGCAACCACCAAGAGGTAGTAATTCTTCCGATCCGATGCCTCGGCCAACTCCTGGGATGGGAAAATGACATTCCCGCCGAGCGGTATCTCGGATCCAAAGACGATCCTCCGATTTGTCTTCATCCCCTTCTCGCGGCGTTCGGAGATATCGCGCCTGAGCCACGCTTCCAAGTCCGCCTGGCTGTCGAACGCTTCGCACAGGCACGCCGGAAGCGATTGCTGGAAAATCCGGGAGGCAAGAATGGAATAAAAGCGGCGAGGTGCGGCAAGCACCTGAGTTGGAGCATTGCTCGGAGCGGTTTGGCTAACCTGCATGCGCCCTCCTTTCCTGTGGAATGATTTTCAGCGAGCAAACCTACGTGTCTGTATAGCACGCGGTTTCCTGATAATCAAATGACGATATTAAGCAGCCTGTCAGGAACGAAAATGATCTTCCGAATGGCCCTCCCCTCGATCCACGGACGGATTTTCTCACGCACCGTTGCCTCCCGCTCAGCATCGGATTGCGATGTCCCTTTCCGGACTTCCATTTGGTCGCGAACTTTGCCGTTTATCTGGATCACGATGGTCGCAACTGATTCTTCAAGAAGTTTCGGATCAAATTGTGGCCAGTTTTCCAGATGAACGGAAGAGAATTTTTTCTTTCCTCGCGATTCCTGCCAGAGTGTCTCGGAAAGATACGGAGCAAACGGCGCGAGTAGTCTGATAAACATCTCCGTATCGGCACGCGAAACATCTTTTGCCGCGACTTCGAGGTCATTCAACAAGATCATGAGCGCAGAGATCGCGGTATTGTAGCGGAGATTTTCAAGATCATCAGTGATCTTCTGTATCGCCTTATGTACCGACCGTGCAACGGCATTCGGAGTTTCTTTTTTATTCGGCTTTTTTGCTAATACACCTCGGGCGAATTGCTCGGCGCGCGCGAGAAAGCGCGTAATGCCGGCGATGCCAGAATCGCGGAAATCCCCTCCTTCGGTGAAGGGACCCAAAAACATCAGGTACATGCGGAATGCGTCGATTCCGTATTTCTTCACATATTCATCGGGATTCACCACATTCCCCTTTGATTTGGACATTTTGGCGCCGTCTTTGATCAAGAGTCCATGCGCCCGGAATTTTGAAAATGGCTCATCAAAGTCGACAAGTCCCATATCATGCAGGGCCATCGTCACGAAGCGGGTGTAGAGAAGGTGCAGTACCGAGTGTTCCGCCCCGCCGATATACATGTGCACGGGGAGCCACTTCTTGGCTCGCGCCCCTGCAAAGGGTTCCTTTTTGTTTTTCACATCAAGATAGCGGAAGAAGTACCACGCGGAATCGAGGAACGTGTCGGAGACATCGGTCTCGCGCCGCGCCCATGCCTTGCATTGGGGGCATTTCACCTTCACGAACTTCTCGACCGATGCCAACGGAGACTGATCCGTTCCCTTGGGGCGGAAATCTTTCACGAACGGCAATTTCACTGGCAGATCCTTTTCCGGCACCGGCACCCAGCCGCAGTTTGAGCAATTGATCATTGGGATCGGCGGACCCCAGTAGCGCTGGCGGGAAATAAGCCAATCGCGAAGGCGATAGGTAGATTTGATCGTACCGCCCACGAAGTCAGTAATTGCTTTCTTCGCCTCTTCCGACCGCATGCCGGTAAATTTCCCGGAATCAGCGAGAATCCCTGCATCCTGAAAACACTCGCCTAACATAAGCGTCCGATAAAAATACTGATGAATGCCGTCGTGAAGCATTGGCGCAACCTTCTCTGCCGAATGCCATTCCACGGAAAATTTATCCTTCTCTCCATGATCAAGATTTACCTCCTTCCGTTTCTCGCTTAAAAGCTCGAAGTAGATTCCTTCCGCCTTGGCATAAACATTATGGTTCTTGGTGTTGGAATAAAAATATCCGTGCCCAATAACAGTGGATTTCTTAACCAACTTAAGATCGGTATATCCCGTTTCTTCGGCAATTTCCCGCCGAGCTGTTGTTTCTATATCTTCGCCATCATGCATGGTCCCGCCAATAAGCATATTGCCACCCGTACGTGCCTGGCGCGGACCCCAATTCAGCACAATGACTTTATTCGTCTTTGGATTATGAACAATTGAAATAACAGATCTTTTATTGATCTCGTCGCCTTGCGGTTCTCCAAAAATAGGTTCGATGACATTTCTAACTGGAAGCTTGAACTTCTTCGCGAATTCAAAATCGCGCTCATCATGTGCAGGTACCGCCATAATGGCACCCGTGCCGTAATTGCCGAGTACATAGTCCGCAACGAATACCGGAATCTCCTCCCCGTTCGCAGGGTTCACCGCTCGAATACCCTTCAATTCCACGCCGGTTTTCTCGCGCCCTTCTGCGATACGATCGGCCTCCGACTTGTTTTTCGCTTCCGAAAGATACATGCGCACTTGCGGTGCATTTTCTAATTTATAGAACAGCGATTCAATAAGCGGATGCTCGGGCGCGAGCACCATGTATGCCGCGCCAAATAGCGTATCCGGACGCGTGGTAAATACCTTCACCTTTTCCGTCGTGCCGATAATTTTGAACGATATCTCCGCGCCCTCGGATTTGCCGATCCAGTTCTGCTGAGCGATGCGGACTTTTTCCGACCAGTCCAATGATTTGCTGTTCTCCAAAAGCCGGTCTGCATAGTGCGTGATTTTGAAGAACCACTGCTCGAGATCTTTCTTCACGACTGTCGTGCCGCACCGCTCGCACTCTCCGGAGATGACCTGCTCGTCGGCAAGCACCGTCTTGCACGACGGGCACCAGTTCACGAACGCTTTTTTGCGATACGCAAGGCCGCGCTTGAACATCTGGATGAAAAGCCATTGCGTCCATTTGTAGTAGTCGGGATTATAGGTCTCGAGCCGCTCGTTCCATGCAAAGCCGTTGCCGATCGAGGCAAGCTGGGCATAGAAGCGCTTTTCGGTCTTTTTCGCGAGCTTCGCCGGATGCTCGCCGACTTTCATCGCATAATTTTCGGAATGGATCCCGAATCCGTCCAACCCGATCGGCTCGAATACGTTATGTCCTTGCATGCGTTTGAATCGGCCATAGAGATCCGACCCGACAAAGGCGTACATGTTCCCCACGTGAAGCCCCTCGGCTGACGGATATGGGAACATCATGAGATTATAAAACGGCCTCTTGGCTTTCGAGAGGTCCGGCTCGTAGATCTTGTTCTTCGCCCAGAGAGCGCTGATTTTTTTCTGAATCGAAGAATGTTTCATGTTCGGATACTATATCCCGTACAACCCTGAAATTCAACTTAAGCCACCCAAATAAAACCCGCCTTATATCCCAAACAATGCCCGAGTATTTTCCAAAAGAATGTTCCGGAATTCTTCAGCATCTTCCCCGCGGATCTCCGCAAGCTTCGCCACCGTCTCGGCGATGAAGGCGGATTCATTCCGCTTCCCCCGGTGAGGGACGGGCGCGACATAAGGCGCGTCCGTCTCAACCACCAGCCTCCCTGCGGGGACTTTTTTTATTGCCTCGTCATAATCACGAGTAAACGTAACGACGCCTCCGAAACCGAGATAAAATCCCAAATCAACCAACCGTCGAGCATCCTCAGCCGTCCCGCTGAAAAAATGAATAACCCCGGCGCGCTCCGGCAAGAGCTGATCTTTACTCGCCTCAAGAATGGAAATGAGGTCAGAAAACGCATTGCGGCAATGGATGACGAGCGGTTTCTCTAACGCATGCGCAAGATTGATCTGCCGGAGAAACGTCTCCTTCTGCTTCGCAAGAAGCGCCGGATCGGTTACGCGATAGTAATCGAGTCCGCACTCCCCGATCGCGACAACCTTCGGATGCGCGGCAAGTTTGCGAAACGCCGCTTCATCAAACGCTTCATCATATGTCGGATGCAGCCCGACGGTGGCGCCCAATACATCATCCGGATGCTTTTCGGCTGTCTCGATCGCCCGCTTCGACTCCTCAAGATCCGTACCGATAGCGACCATCGCGATCCCCGCCTCGCGGGCACGCGCAATAACCTCGCCACGATCGGCGTCATAATCCTCGAAATGGATATGAGAGTGGGTATCGATGATGTGCGGCATGCGAGAGTATTATGAAAGCCGCGGGAAGAGCCCTTCTTTTTTGCGGATTGAAAGCACGTCCTCTGCCAGAGAAAATTGCCGTCGGACTTTCTCGACCGTCGAAGGAAGGAATGGCGACAGCAGTGTGGCAATTTCAAGAATCAGGAACGAGGCGTTCCCAATGACATCGGCAAGCTTCTCCGAATCGGTTATTTTCCACGGGGCCATATCATTCACATACCGGTCGGCAACGCCGATCAGCTGCCATGCTTCCGACAGCGCCTCATTGAAACGATGCTCTTCCATGTATGTCGTGTACTTCCCCGCGTGCATGCGCGCGCTTTCTTTCAAGGTAGTATCGATCGAACGCTTCGCAAACGGGAGCGGGCTCACCTTCTCGCCGAGCGTCGCCACGCGCGAAACGAGATTTCCGAGGCCGTTGGCCAGATCGCCATTGTACCGGGCCTGGAACTTCTCAATACTGATATCGCCATCCTCGGTGGAAGGAATCTCGCGCAGAAGATAGTACCGGAGCGCATCGGTTCCATACTTCCCCACCAGTTCCACCGGATTGATGACATTCCCGAGGGACTTGGACATCTTCTCCCCTCCCGAGGTCACAAAGCCATGCACGAAAATCTCCTTCGGAAGCTTCATCTTTGCCGAGAGAAGCATGCCGATCCAAATTAAGGCATGGAAACGGAGAATATCCTTCCCAATGACATGAACATCTGGAGGCCAGTATTCTTTTTGCCGCTTCTCGTCGCCGTCCCATGAAAGCGCCGAAATATAATTGGCGAGCGCATCAGCCCAGACATACATAGTCTGAGTCTCATCGCCCGGCACCGGAACGCCCCACGAAAGATCTTTCGCCGGGCGGGAAAAACTCACGTCCTCCGCGCCTTCCTTGATGAGCGAGAGAATCTCGTTTTTGCGGCTTTCAGGAACGATGCGGACTTCCCCTTTTTCAAGTATTTCCCGGATGCGGTCGGAATATTTCGAAAGGCGGAAAAACCAGTTCTCCTCCTTGATGATTTCCGGCTCGGTTTTGTGGATCACGCACTTCCCGTTCTCTAGATCCTTCTTCGTTATGAACGCCTCGCAGCCTGCACAGTAAAGGCCTTCGTAAATCTTGCGGTAAAGATCACCCGCCTCATACAGGGCATTCCAAACGCGCTGCGCGACCGGCCAATGACGCTTCCGATCGCTCGTACGCACGAAAACATCCCACGAAAGGTCGAGTGGTTTTTTTAAATCGCGCAGCTTTTGAGCATTTTCATCAACGAGCGCCTGCGAGGTTGTATTCAACTCTTCAGCTCGACGTGCAATTTTCACTCCATGCTCATCAGAACCGGTCGAGAAAAAAACAGAATCGCCGATCTCCCGGCGATAGCGCGCTATGACATCGGCTTGGATAAATTCGAGCGCGTGCCCAATATGCGGAGGCGCATTCACATATGTGATTGCTGTTGTGATATAGAATTTTTTCATGAGGGTTCTAGGCAGTCACGCGGCGTCTTCGGTCGGCGTCATCGATAATCTCGACAATCACGGTCGCAAGCGGAACGGCAACCAGCAATCCGATGACCCCGCCCAGTTCCCCGCCGATTAAGAGAGAGATGATGATAATGATGGGATTCAAGCCGATCGTCTTCTGCATGATAAGCGGGACGAAGACGTGATTCTCGATCTGCTGAACGACGACATACACGGCAAGCACGATAAGGCCGGTCGTCGGCGACTGGAGCGCCCCGAGCGCCACGCCCGGCACGGCTGCGAGAATCGGGCCGACCACCGGAACAAGCTCGAAGATACCCGCCAAGATTCCAAGAAGGAAGGCATACTTGATGCCCACAATGGTGAGTGAGATATAGACCAAGGCCCCCACGATCGCCATCAGGATGAACATCGAGCGAAGCCATACGCCGAGCTTCTTGCGCGAGCGGTCCCAGATCTCAAGCGCGTATTTTTCGTATTCGAGTGGCAGAACCGTTTTGAGGAAATTCGAGACTCCGTTTTCCTGCACGGAAAGATAGAACGAGATGACAATGAGAAGCACTACCGAGATGATGCCGCCTAATAGCTGTGTCGAGAAATTAAGAAAACTCGTGCCGATCTTCCGCACCGCGTCGAGCCCGGTCGCTGAAAGGGTATTCAGGTTCTGGCTGATAACGGAATAGAATGGCAGGGATTCCAGGGCATCGGATTGGAGGAAGTTGCTCTGGATTCTCGGAAAGTCGGCCAGAAAACGAACAATATCATCAGCCAAGGGCGGTACCATGAGATAGAAGAAAGAGGCCATAGCAAAGAACACGACCAGATAGATGATAACCGCCGCCATCAGGCGCGAAATACGATATTTGCCCATGAATTCGATCAGCGGCTCAAGTCCGGAAGCAATGACAATAGCCAAGAACAGAACCGCCAAGACATCCAAAATCTGCCAGAGGATGTAGGCAACAAGGAGGGCTACCGCTACTTTGAAGATGGTTGCGACCGAAATGGAGTTTCCGTGCATGATGGAAGCATACTACAATGTAAGGGCTTTTTGGAAGGCGCTAGCATTTTTATGAGGGCCGAGGATGGCGGCGTTTAAGCCCTTTCCGGTAATGATTTTTTGGGCGATTTTCTGCACGTCCTGAGCCGTCACCCTATTCATTTCCTTGAACACCTCGTCGACGGTCATGGGTTTTCCGGTCACTGCCTCCTCGACACCGATGAATGAGGCGACAGCATTGGATGATTCGAGGCCGATGAGCATATGCCCGCGCGTGTACTCTTTGGCGCGTGCAAGTTCCTGCTCAGTCACCCCCTTTTCGACGATCTTCACGTACTCATCACGGATCGCCTTCAAAGTTTTCTCAAGATTGTTGTGCGCCACACCTGCATAAGTTGCTAGAAAACCGCGGTTCGAACTCATATCCGTCATGGTAAAGACGCTGTACGCAAGCCCCATGGTATCACGGATAGTATCCCACATCCGCGAACTCTGATTTCCGCCTAGAATGGTTGCGAGCATATCTGCCGCATGCCGATCCTTGCTGAATGCATCGGGCGCATGAAAACCGACGATAATGTGTGATTGATCGGTTTCTTTGAAAACCGTTTTTATCGCCGGTTTTGACTGCTGCACCGAAAATGGAAATTTCGGGCGAGGATTCCCTGAACGCACAGAACCAAAAAGTTTTTTAACCGTTGTGATCGTCTTCTTCTCATTGAT
>FKKE01000995.1_pt2 | contig 20302 bp, 18 predicted proteins | sample 1106331 | NCBI WGS metagenome assembly FKKE01 (sample SAMEA3931202, study PRJEB13176) | freshwater metagenome | biome: Drinking water system; feature: drinking water; material: freshwater | place: China | collected 2013-02-06 | reverse complement strand
CACGTGGCGTGCGTTCGCGAAGCTGCAGGACGTCTCGGACGTCCCCGACGATGTCCTCCCGGTCGCGGGCTGGCAGGCCCAGACGCTCTCGAGCGAGGAGCAGTCGTGGTTCGGGCCGGTCGGCCTCCTGCTCGCGGTCGGCGTCGGCAGCGCCGCGCTCGTGCTCGTACGTCGCCGCAGGCTGCCCGTCCTGGCGGCGGTCTTCGCGACGGCGCCGCTCGTCTGGTTCCTGCTCGTGTCGGTGACGCTCCGCTACGACCCATGGCAGGGCCGGTTTTTCGTCTACCCGGTGGCGCTCTCGGCGGCGCTCTGGGGTCTCGCGCTGCGGCGCCCGCCCGTCGCGTGGGCGACGGCGGCGGTCGCCGTGACGATCGCAGCCCTCACGCTGGTGCGGTACGACCAGAAGCCGCTCTCGGTCTGGCCGAGCGCCGAGCGCTGGTCGCTCCAGTCGCGGCATCGCCCGAAGATGCAGCCGCTCCTGCAGTTCCTCGAGCAGCGGGTGGCGGCGGACGCGACGGTCGCGCTCGCGCTCCGCGGCAACGAGTGGGGGTATCCGGCGTTCGGGCCCCGTGTCGAGCGCCGCGTCGTTCTCGTCCCCCGCCAGTCGCGGGCCTCGGGCATCGCCGCCGACTGGCTGTTCGCGGATCTCGAGCGGATACCGGAGGTCGACCTGCGCTGCTGGACGCCCGCCGTCACCGGCGAGGAGGGCACGATCTACGCGCGGGACCGCGCCGCGTGCCCGGATCTCGAGCGCTGAGCGTCGGCGACGACTATCCGGACGGGCGCGATGGCGCGCCCGAGCCGACGACCGTCGTGGCAAGACCTTTTCCGACGGTGATCGCCTTGCCGCTCGTCCCCGCGACCTGCACGCTCCCCGCGAGCACGCGCACGACCGTCCGCCGCCCGCTCGCCGTGTAGTCGACACGCCAGCTCGACCCCGGGCGTGCCGTCACCGTCGCGTTCGAGGTCTTGACCGAGTACGCCTGAGCGCGGTTCGCGGCTGCAGGGACGGCTCCCGTGATGCTGCCCTGCTGCAGCTGCAGCGCCCAGGCCGTCTTGCCGGCGCACTGGGAGCTCAGGGCGACGGTGGTCGACGCGGTTGCGGACAGCGTGCCGTCGACACCGTTCGAGCGAAGCGACGCCGAGCCGCCGCCGGGCACCACGACCGAGTCGCCCGGACGGACCGTTGCCCCGCGCCGCGCGAGTCGCACCGACGACCCCTGCTCGAGCAGCACGCGGCCCTTGGCCGTCGCGACGGACCATGCGCAGAAGTCCGGGACGGTGAAGGGAGCCCCGACCTCCGGCTTGTCGCTGCCCGCGCCGCGCTCGGTCTCGCAGAAGTACGGGTCGGCGACCGGGATGTACTGCCCCGGAGCGAGCCTGACCCGCTTCGTGCCCTTCTTCGAGGTGCCCTTCCCGACGATGGACGAGCGCTCGGGTTTCACATCCGTCCGCACGAGGTTGATGGTCCACTCGTAGGTCGCTTCTCCGAGCTTGTCGCTCAGGCACTTGAACGCCCAGTTGATGTCGACCACGGCGAGGTTCTTCCCCGGGACGCGGCTGCCGACCTTCGCGGTGACGTACGTGTCGACCGAGACACGAGCGGGGGCGCCCGAGGCGCCGACCGAGACGGCCACGACGGTCACCGCGGTGAGCGCGGCGAGAGCAGCAACAGTGCTCGATACGCGCCTCACGGGGCCAGAGGCTAGCCGATGGACAGGAGCCACATTCCTCCCACCGTGTAGAGCACCATGAGCGCGAGCATCGTGTACTGGGTGCGAAGTGCGACCTTCGGCGACGGGGAGACGGCCACCGCGCGGTCGTGAGCGACGACGAGCGCGATGACGTGGCCGATCACGAGCGCGATCACCTGTACGTACCAGTACGTGTTCGGACTGAAGACGTCGAGCTTCGGCTCGTAATCCGCCGTTCCAAGCAGGTCGCGCCCGCTGCCGTAGGGATCCGAGAGCAACGGGATCGCGAACTGCCCCTGCACCACCAGCAGTGAGAAGTAGTGCGACAGCGCGTACACGAAGGCGATCGGGACGAGACTCGCGACGAACACCCCCGCGAGCGACTCGCCCGTGCCGAGGATGTGCTCGGCCGCCTTGATCGCGGCGAGATAGGCGAGGGCGACGAAGGCGATCATCAGGATGAGCGCGGCGAGGTAGACGAGCGACGCGACGCGGTCGGCCGTGGCCGGATCGCTGAAGGACAGCTTGAGGTCGGCGATGCGATCGACCCACTTGCTCGACCGCGAGAGCCCGTCGAACGCAACCGTGCCGAGCATCACGGCGAAGAACACGACCACCCCGGGCCGCTGCTCCAGCTGCGCCAGCTTCGAGAACGGTTGCCGGAAGACGAGCTCGCGGCGCCCATCGCGCTCCCTCGTCCCGAAGAGAGCCAGTCGCGACAGGAACTCGAAGTAGACGCTGAAGCCGTCTCCGTTCGTCACCCAGGCCTGCCGCCCGTACACGGCCATACCGGTCCACGTGACGACGCTGTACACCAGGATCGCGATCGCCATGACGCGCGGGCCGGCCGGGTCGTAGTACGCGAGCTCGAGAGCCGTGAACGAGAAGAGGAGGAAGGCGGCCGGCCAGATGCCGAGCCCGGCCGGGTACGGGCGCGGGCTGTGCTCGATCCCGCGCTTGCGCGCGACCCAGGCGACGGCGCCGGCTGCTGAACGCCACGGGTCGAGCACGCTCCAGACGTTCCCGAGGACGACGACCGCGACCGCCATCCCGACCCAGAAGACGACGTAGACGAACGTCGGGGCGAGGTTCTGGCTCGGCCGCTCCGTGCCGAAGGCCGCCGCGGCCCAGAGAAGAAAGAAGAAGGCAACCGAGAACGCGCCGAGAGCGATCCGCAGTGCGTCCGAGAGGAGGATCCGCTCGACGAGCCCGGGGAACCGCCTACCCCGCGCGGGGTCGAGCTGCGGCTCGCGCCACAACACGCCCAGCGCGAGGAACGACACGACGAGCACGGTGGCGCCGCCGACGAAGAAGAGCCACCCCGGGACCGGGAGGTCGCGCACGCCACCGAGGCCGTGCGCCGACGCGCGATCCGCCGCGACGAGCATGCACGTCAACGCCAGCCCTAGGGCCCAGGCCCTCCTCACGCCGTTTCTCCTCGTACGCGATCGAACCGACGGGAGTGACGACGGACTGTGTCGAGCTCCCGACGCACGGCCGAATCGTGCCGACACGAGAGGACGTCTCTGCTCGCGTCGACGCGGTCTCGGCCGCTACCCGATCCGGAGCGGGGCACAGCTCCGCCGGCTGCGATTCCCCGTCGGATCCACCGCCTGCACGCAGAACCGCAGCGCTCGCGTCGTGTCCGTCGATGCCGGCACGCGCCAGCGGAGGAAGTAGAAGAGCACGTCGGGCTCGATCGCGTGCATGCGTCCACGCACGGTCGCCACGCGTTTCGACCCCCGGAAGACGACCGCCGACTCGCTGCTGCGCCCGCTCTTCTCCTGGATGCGGTAGCGCAGCTGGGTCATCGCCCCGCGAACGCCCGTGCTCGGAAGCGCGCGCACGACCGGCGCCGTGCGGTCGCTCTCGCGGGCGAACGTCACGGAGACGGACTTCGGGGCGTCCATGCCCAGCGAGCAGACGGGTCGCGTGTGCGCGCACGCGCCACTCCAGCGTACGAACCGCCAGTCCTTCGCCGGCTGCGCTTCGAGGGTCATGGTGCTCCCCGCGAGGAAGGACGACGAGCACGTGGCGCCACAGCTGATCCCCGCGGGACGGCTGCGCACGAGGCCGCTCCCGACCTTCGTGATCGCGACGGGGAACTGCGTACCCGCCTCGACGAACACCGCTACCGCAACCCGCGGGCCGGACAGCGTCACCCGGCACGTCGCTGCCACGCCCGTGCAGGCGTCTCGCCAGCCGGCGAAGATCCAGCCTTCGGTCGGAGTGGCGCCCAGCGTCACCGCGGAGCCTGGCGGGAAGAGCGCGCCGCACGTCGATCCACAAGCAATCCCTCCCGGGTCGCTCGAGACGGAGCCCTTGCCCACCACGCCGACCGCGAGCGGCGCACCGGTCAGCGGCGTCTCCACGAACGAGGCGGTGACGGACTTCGGGCCGTCCATGACGAGCGTGCACGTCGACGCGCTGCCCGAGCATGCGCCGCCCCAGACGACGCCTGGGCTCTGTGCGGTGAGGACGACGGTCACGCTGCTTCCGTACGAGCCCGCGCAGGAGGACGGGCAGACGATGCCCTCGAGATCGCTCACCACCGTCCCGCCTGCGGCGCTGACGACGAGGGCGTACGCGGTCTCGGGCGGCGCAAAGGTCGCCGTCACCGATCGGGGGTCGGACATGATCACCGAGCACTCCCCGGTGCCCGAGCATGCTCCGCTCCAGCCCGCGAACGTCCAACCCGGCGTGGCGGTCGCCGTGAGCGTGACCCGGCTGTCGGTCTCGAACGACGCGGAGCAGGTCGGACGGCAGCTGATTCCCGCGGGCGAGCTCGACACGCGCCCGCTCCCGCTCACGCTCACCGCGAGCGAGAACTGCGACGGTCGAACCCGGTTGAACGACGCCGTGACGCCGTACGACTGGCCCATCAGGATCGGATCGATGGTGCAGCCGCCCGAGCCCGAGCACGCGCCGCCCCATCCCGCGAACGTGGAGCCCGGATCCGCGGTGGCACTCAGCGACACGGGCTGGTAGTCGCTGTTGTCCGTCGACGGGAAGAGAAAGCTGCACGCTCCGCCGCACGAGATCCCGGCAGGGCTGCTCGTCACGGTGCCGCTGCCCGCACCGGTCTTGGACACGCTGACGGTCGCGTGCAGCGGGAGCGTCGGCCCGGCCGCCGCGGAGGCAGCGAGAGCGCCGCCGATTGCGAGCACGGCGACGCCGCCGGACACGACGGAGCGTCCGGCTCCGAGCCGCAGCACCGGGCGCAGCCGCCGCAGAGGGTTCACCCCGACACCTCGTTCTGAGTCTAGTGAGCGCCCTGGATCACACGAGACCGAGCCGCGCCCAGAGCGACGGGTCGAGCTCCGGGAAGTCCGTGAAGAGCGCGGTCGCGTCGGCCCGGTATGCCGTGCGCACGGCGTCGAGCTCGTGCGGCGGAACGTCGACATGGGCGGTCGGGGAAGCATTCGTCCTGCGCGAAAGGACACTCGGCACGTGCTGCGGATCCAGTCCCAGGAATGCGTACGTCCGGCGGATCTCCTCGACCGGGCTCGACCGGCAGCGCTCGGACTGCAGCACGAGAACACGCTCGCGCTCGACATGCTCGAGCAGACGGGTGAGCTGCGCGTGGTAGAGGCCGCGATCGAGCGCCTCGCGCGTGCGACGAGCCGACCGGCGGCGGTTGCGCTCGTCACCGGAGATCGCGGACACGTACCGCTCGACCGGGTCGCGGAGCAGCACGAGGATGCGTGCGTCGGGTGCCGCGCGAGCCAGCAGCGGCGGTATCCAGTGGTGGTAGACGTACGCGGGCGTCCATTCGCCCGTGAGCACATCCGGGCGGCGCGGGAAGAGACGGTGGTAGACGGCCACGTCGTCGTCGGTGAACGGCCGCTCGCGATACGCGTCGAAGAAGTGCCGTTCCTTCGGAGCGAGCGGCACGCGCTGGACACCCGGGTGAGCCTCGATCGCCGCGTACCACCACGTCGTGCCCGCGCGCTGCACGCCGACCCCCACGAAGTCGGGAGGACCGGTCTCCCAGGACGCCGGGAAGACCCTGCGCGGAACGCGCTGGATCACCCACCCGTGGCGCATCCGCAGGAACTGCTTCGCGTTCCGGGCGCGTCGAGCGACGACCTCGGGCGGGGTGACCTTCACCGTCCACCCGATCGTCGCACGGGCGCGAGTATCGCACGCGGGCACGGACGAGGATCGGCGCGATCTCCGTTCCGGTCGCCTCTCTAGACTCGGCCGATCGCGCCGGGCATCTCATCGACCGAGCTCGAGCGGCCGCGCGGCGAAGGCCGCAGCCGCGCGCTCGCGCACCCGCGAAGCGCGGCCGGCGCTTTCGACGTCCTCGTCGCTCTCACGGCGTCCGACCTGCGCGCACGCTACGGCCGGGGCGGCTTCCGCCTCGTGAAGTGGCTGCTCGACCCGTTCGCGCTCGTGGGCGTCTACCTGCTCCTGGTGACGTTCGTGATCTACCGCCCCGGACTGGCGACGGGCCTTTCCCTCGCATGCGCGGTGATCCCCTTCCAGCTCGTCATGCTCGCGATCACGAACGGGCTCGGCTCGGTCGCCTTCCGCTCCTCGATCATCCTCAACATGGGCTTCCGCCGAACGCTGATCCCGCTCGCGGGAGCTCTGACGGAGAGCGCGGCCTTCGCCTCGAGCCTGCTGCTCGTCGCCCTGATGATGGCTGCGTACGGCGTCGCCCCCACGCTCGCCGTGCTCTGGCTCCCGCTCGTCCTCGCCGTGACATTGCTCTTCGGCGTCGCCTGCGCGTACGGCGCATCGCTCTTCGGCTTCTGGTACCCGGATCTGCGCGCACTGGCGATCAGCGCCGTGCGCGCGCTGTTCTTCCTCGCTCCCGGACTCGTGGCGCTGGCCGACATCGAGGGACGAGCCCACGAGCTGCTGAAGGCGAACCCTCTGACCGGCCTGTTCGAGGCGTACCGCTCGATCTTCCTCTACGGGCACTCGCCGGCCGCGTGGCAGATCGTCTACCCCGTGCTCTGGGCGCTCGCGCTCCTCGCCGTCCTCCTTCCCGTCTACGTCCGCGAGCAGCGCCAGTTCGCGAAGATGCTGTGAGCAGCCCGACCGTCGACGCGCACGGAGTCGGAGTCCGCTTCCTCTTCGACCGGCAGCGCCGCGTCGTGACGCCGACGCTGGCGCGGCTCCGCCGGCGCGGGCCGAGCGAGTGGGGCGTGCGCGACATCACCTTCTCGTTCATGCCGGGGGAGGCCGTCGCCTTCGTCGGGCCGAGCGGATCCGGGAAGACGACGCTGCTCAGGACCATCGCGGGCGTCCTCGTCCCCGACGCGGGCATGCTCGAGGTTCGAGGGCCCGTCGCGTCTCTCCTCTCGGTCGACGCCGGCCTCACCCCGATCCTCACGGGCCGCGAGAACGCGATGCTGCTCGGCGTCCTGGCCGGGCTCCCGCGCCGCGTGGCCCGCGAGGCCCTCGACCGGCTCCACGCGTGGACGGCGCTCGGAGACGCCTTCGACCGGCCGATCTCGAGCTACTCGCAGGGGATGCGCGCACGGCTCTCGCTCGGCGTCGCCCTCCTCACCGAGCCGTCGGTCCTCCTGCTCGACGAGGTGCACGAGGCGCTCGATCACGACTTCCGCGACATCGTCGAGCGAGAGGCGCACACGCTGCTCGAGCGAGGAGGCGTCGTCGTCGCCGCGGGCCACGACCATCCGCTCCTCGAGCGGCTCTGCACGCGGGCGCTGCTGCTGCGGGAGGGGTCGATCGCCGCGGACGGAGCCTTCGCCGAGGTGCGCCGGGCGTACGTCCCGTAGGCCTCCCGGGCGCCGCGCTACCATCGCCCGCGTGCCGCCCGGACGCTCTGACGCACGCCGGCGTCCAAGGAGCAGGATCGCATCTGGCGCAGCGATCGCTCTCGCAGTCCTGCTCGTCCCGTCGCTGGCGGGAGCACGTGGGCAGCTCACCTCGACGCCCGGTCAGACGGGAGGCGCTGTCATCTCGACCGTCGCCGGCACCGGCGAGCCCGGCCGAAGCGGTGACGGAGGCCCCGCGACCGAGGCCCGCATCGGCCACCCGCGCGGGCTCGCCATCCGCGCCGACGGGAGCTTCCTGGTCACGCAGCCGTTCGACAACGCGGTGCGGCTCGTCCGGTCGAACGGCACGGTCTCGACCGTGGCCGGAACCGGAGTCGGAGGCTTCTCCGGGGATGGTGGCCCCGCGACGAGCGCCACGCTCGACTTCGTGCACGGCGTGGCGGCCCTCCCGGACGGGAGCTTCGTGCTCGCGGACATGTTCAACAACCGCGTTCGTCGCGTGGATGCGCGCGGGATCATCACGACCGCTGCCGGGACGGGCGTCGCAGGGTACGGCGGGGACGGCGGCGCGGCGACCGCGGCGCTCGTGAACCTGCCGCGCGGCATCGCCGCCCTCCCGACAGGAGAGATCCTGCTTCCCGACTCGAGCAACCATCGCGTCCGGCGGATCGGGCTCGACGGACGCATCACGACCGTCGCCGGGACCGGCACCGCGGGCTCAACGGGAGACGGCGGGCCGGCGACGGCTGCGACGCTCGACGTCCCCTTCGGCGTCGCGCCGCTTCCCGACGGCGGGTTCCTCGTCGTCGAGCGGCGCGGGAACCGCGTCCGCCGTGTCTCCCCCGGCGGGACGATCCGCACAGTCGCGGGCACGGGGGCGGCCGGGTACTCGGGCGACGGCGGCCCTGCGACGGCGGCCATGCTCAGCTCACCGCATGCGGTCATCGCGCTTCCCGACGGCGGCTTCCTCATCGCCGACACGCTGAACCACCGCGTGCGCCGGGTCGACCCGGCCGGGATGATCACGACGCTCGCCGGAACGGGCGTCGCCGGGTTCGGCGGTGACGGCGGGCCTGCCGCGAGCGCGCTCCTCGACCAGCCGAAGGCGCTCGCTCTGCGGCCCGACCTGCGCGGCGTCCTGGTCGCGGACGCGGAGAACGACCGCGTGCGGCTCGTGCGTGTCGACCTTCGCCTGCCGCTCCTCGCCCGCTTCCGCCTGCGCGCGTTCAGCGGCACGACACGGGCGCGTCCAGCGGTCGGGCTGACGCTCTCGCGCGCTGCGAGCGTCGAGCTCACCGTCCTGCAGGGCACGAGGACGATCGCCCGCGTACGGCGCTCGGCTCCGGCCGGCGGGACGCGCCTCGTCCTCCCGGCGAGGCTCGCAGCCGGCGCGTATGCGCTCCGGCTCGTCGCCCGCTCGGGCGACGGCGTGGTCGCGCGCGACCGCGCCGCTCTTCGTATCGCGGCGCGCTAGCCGGCCGCTTCGAGCACGATCCGCTCGCCGGTCCGTGCAGACCGGTAGGCGGCGTCGACGATCTCGAGGCCGTCTCGCGCCTCACGTCCACTCGCGGGCGGCTCCCTACCTTCCTCGAAGGCTGCTGCGATGCCGCGGAAGAGCGAGCCCGTCGCGACGACGCCGGGGTTGCGCGGGCTGCGGGCCAGCGTCTTCCGGCGGTTCCCGCGCTCGAGCCACGCGACCCCTCCGAGCCCGTAGACGAACCGCACTCCCGGCCGGCCCGCGCGCTTCATCCCGGCCTGGAGCAGGACGCGGCCGCCGTGGGACGCACGCAGCGACGCCTCCTCGCAGTCGGCGCGAAGCTCGATGTACCGCGTGCCCGCACGGCACAGCCGGTCGATCGTGAGCTGGGCAAGTCTCCCGCCCGCGAACTCGATCGTGAGGAGCTGGATGGCGTCGGCCTCGCGCTCGGGATCGAGACCCGCCGAGCGCCGCGCGTAGACAGCCTGCGGCCTCTCACCAAAGAGCATCAACATGAGATCGACGAGGTGCACGCCGCCCTCGAACAGCGTTCGGTCGGGCATGGCGCGCCGCCAGGCCACAGGCTCGTCCCACGGCGCGAGATCCATCAGCTGGACGATCTGGAGGAACACGAGCCGGCCGACGTCCGGCGATCCGACGCGCTCCTTGACCGCGCGGAAGATCGGCTTCTCACGGTACTCGTGGTTGACGGCGACCTGTCGGCCGGCAGCGGCCGCAGCGGCGAGCACCTGATCGGCCTCGGCCGCGTTCGCGACGAACGGCTTCTCGCAGATCACGTGCGCACCCGCCGCGAGCGCTGCGAGGCACAGCTCGAGGTGCGAGTCGGGCGGGGTGCCGACGACGACGACGTCCGGCCGCGTGCGCTCGAGCAGCTCGTCGGCGGTCGCGTAGACGGGGATCCCGGTCGAGCGCTGGAACGTCTCCCGCTGCTCGGGCACCGGGTCCGCTCCGCCCACCACCTCGGCGCCGGGCACCGTGCGCAGCGCGGGCATGTGGAACGCCCGTGCCGCCCAGCCGAGACCGAGAAGCGCGAAGCGCATCGTCAGTCGCCGTCGCGGCCGCGAAGCCCGATCAGGGCGCGTGCCTCGTCCGGCGACGCAGGCTCGCGCCCCGCCGCGAGGGCGAGCGCGACCACGCGCTCGACGAGGGCCGCGTTGGTCGCGAGTTCCTGCTTCGCGGTGTCCATGTAGAGGTTGTCCTCGAGCCCGACCCGGACGTGGCCGCCCATCGTGACGGCCATCGCGTTCACCTGGAATTGGAAGCGACCGATGCCCGCTGCCGACCAGGTCGCGCCCGGCGGCACCGACTGCGCGAGGAGTGTGAGATTGGCCGGCGTGGCGGAGAGCGTCCCCAGCGAGCCGAGCAGGATGTTGACGTAGAAGGGCTCGCGGAGCACGTCGCGCTCGGCGAGGTAGGCCGCGTAGTCGAGCATCCCAAGGTCGAACACCTCGAGCTCCGGCACGATCCCGCGCTCGCGCATGCGGCCTGCCAGCCGCATGATCATCTCGGGCTCGTTGACCGACGCCTGCGTCGGGAAGTTCAGCGACCCGAGCGTGAGCGACGCCAGCTCCGGCTCGAGGCCTCCACCCAGGTCGAGCACGGCCGAGCGCTCCTCGAACGCCTTGAACGTCCGGCCGCTCGTCGAGACGCACACGACGACGTCGGGGCAGCGCTCCTTGACCGCGGCCACGACAGCCTCGTAGGTCTCTAGCCGATAGGTCGGCTGCCCTTTCTCGTCGCGTGCGTGCAGATGGACGATCGCGGCACCGGCGTCGACGCACCGCCGCGCGTCGCTCGCGATCTCCTCCGGCGTGACCGGGACGTTCGGGTTGTCCGCCTTCGTCGGGACCATGCCCGTCAGGCAGGCGTTGACGATCAGCTTGTCGCCGAGGCTCACGGCGGCTCGACCCCCTCCTCCACGATCCGGGCGGGGACGCCGACGACGAGAGCCTCGTCCGGCACGTCCTTCGTCACCACCGCTCCCGCGCCGACGACCGCGCGCGAGCCGACCGATCGGTGGTCGAGGACGCGCGCGCCCATCCCCACGAAGGTGCGCGTTCCGACGCGGCACGAGCCCGCGATGGCCGCCCCCGTGTGCACGGAGGCGAAGTCGCCGAGCTGCGTGTGGTGCCCGACGAGCCCGCCCTTGTTGACGAGCACGTGCCGGCCCAGGGTCGAGTGCGAACCGACGACCGCGCCGGGCGCGACGACCGTCCCCTCGCCGAGGCGGGTCTTCGAGGAGACGTGAGCGGCCGGGTGCACGACGGTGGCGAAGCGAAACCCGTGCGCCTCGGCCTGATCCGTGAAGAGGTAGCGCTTCGTCGTGCCCAGCCCGCAGACCGCGAGGTGCGTGGACGCGAGCTCGGCTGCTTCGTCGATCCAGACGATCGGCAGACCGTCGAGCGTGCCGCGACAGCGTTCTCGATCGAGGTTCTCGACGAACGCGACGAGATCGAGGTCGGGGCAGTCGGACACGAAGTCCGCGATCTCCGTCGCGAACGTGCTCGTCCCGAGCACGACCAGCGGCGTCCGGTCCGCCATCAGGCCTCAGACGGGGACGGCGCTCAGGAGAAACGAGCGCACGCCCTCGACGACGCGCCCGACGTCGTCGTCCGTCAGCTGCATGTGCAGCGGGAGGCTGACGACCTCGCCGAACACGGCCTCCGTGACCGGCAATGGCACACGGTACTCGGCGAACGCCGGCTGGAAATGGTTCGGGGTGAAGTGCACCCAGCCCTGGACGCTCCGCTCGGCGAGGTGGTCGAGAAGCGCGTCGCGGCGCCCGTCCAGGACGCGGATGACGTAGAGGAACGGCAGTGTCTCCTCACCGCGGCGGTCGGGGAGGACGACTCCGGGACAGTCCGCGAACGCCTCGTCGTAGCGCTTCACGATCTCGCGCTTGCGAGCGCGGATCTCGTCGAGCCGGTCGAGCTGCACGAGCCCGATCGCAGCGTTGAGGTTCCCGAGGCGATACCGGTAGCCGGGGCCGGTCACGTCGTACGCCCACGGCTGCCGGTTCAGCCTTCTCGTCCACGGGTCCTGCACGATCCCGAGGTTGCGGGTCGCGAGGCAGCGTCGAGCGATCTCGTCGTCGTCCGTGACGACCGCGCCACCGTCGCCGCACGTGACGTTCTTCGTCGCGTCGAAGCTGAAGCAGCTGACGTCGGCGAGCGTCCCGACCGCCCGCCCCTTGTACGTCGAGCCGAACGAGTGCGCGGCATCCGCGACGACGGCGATCCCACGCGGGCGCGTCTCGGCGAGCAACCGGTCGTAGTCGCAGGCCACACCGCCGTAGTCGACCGTCAGGATCGCCTTCGTAGCCGCGGTGACCCGCCCCATCGCGTCGCTCACGTCGAGGCAGAGGGTGTCGCGGTGGACGTCGCAGAACACCGGCCGTGCCCCGGCCATGAGGACCGCCTGGACGGAGGCCGCGAATGTGAAGGACGGGACGATCACCTCGTCGCCCGGCCCGGCGTCGACCGCCTCCAGCGCGAGATGCAGCGCGGCCGTCCCGCTCTGCACGCCGACCGCGTGACGCACGCCGACGACCTCCCGGACGCGCTGCTCGAACCTGTCCGTGACCTCGCCCATGCCGAGCCAGCCGGCCGCGCACACCTCGATCACCGCGGCGATCTCCTCAGGGCCGATCGACGGCTTGTGCACGACGATCGACGGGAAGCCTCGCTCAGCGCCGGGCAACGTGGTCTCCGACGGCCGCGATCAGGCGTGTCACCGTTCGCTCGAAGGGCAGCTCGCGCGTGACGAGCTCGTGACCGCGGTCGGCGATGCGGGCGCGAGCGTCCTCGTCGCCCAGGTAGCGCTCGATCGCGTCCGGCATGTCGCCGAGCGACGTCTCCACGAAGTGCACGTCACGCACGAATGGTTCGGGATCGTAGACGGGGTCCGAGACGACGAGCGCCTTGCAGGCCATGGCGATGGCGAAGCGCTTGCTGCCGAACGTTCCGGGAAAGCGGCTGATGCTGAGGACCATCTTCGCCCGGTTGAGGAGACGGGTCCGCTCCTCCCCCCACAACGACGGGTCCGAGTAGCTCCCACGGACGTCGACCCGCACGCCCGCGCGGCGCAGGCGCCGGAGCGCGGTGCGGCGATTTCGCAAGTTCGTCGACCCGAGGAAGAGCACGTCGACGTCGCGCTCCAGGCCGAGATCGCGCCCGTCGAGCGGCTCGTACCCCGTCGTTCCCTGGAACACGTGGAACCCCCGCTGGGCGAGGAAGGCCCACCGCTCCTTCGTGGGCACGCCGAGCACGTCCGGCAAGCCATGCCGGGCGAGGCGGTCGAGTGCGCGGACGTTCGAGTACACGTCGCTCGCACGGGGATCGCGGAGTGCGATCTTCGCGAGCTCGCGCGCGGTGGGCAGCGGCCAGCGGAGCCCCGAGTCGCCGGGCGGCGGCAGCGGCTCGACGTGCCAGACCACGACGACCGGACGGCGGCCCGCCGGGGTGCGCTCGAGCGAGCGCATCGCCTCGGGGAACCAGACCGCATTTCCCCACACGAGCACGACCTCGCCCGGGTCGGGCTCGAGCGGCGCGTCGGCCTGCTGGACGACGTCGAAGCCGAGCCCGCGAAGCACCGACGTCGAGGGCGCGACCCGATCCGGGTGGACGGCCATCTGCCGGTTGAGGACGCGGAAGCGGTACGGGCGCAGCACGTCGAGCCGTTCCCGCGTGTCGGCCGGGGCCGTGCTCGAAACCATGGGGCGAGGATAACGCGGGGGCCTGCCGCGCCTCCGGCGTCAGTAGCCGTACCTGCGCCGCAGCGGCCAGGTGAGCGCCGAGACCGTCGAGAGCCCGTCGAAGCTGCCGGCTTCCTCCCATGCGCGATCCAGGACGATCTCGACGAGGCCGGAGCGAAACCGTCCGCGGTTGCCGTTCGTCGAGTGCGTCGGGGTGAGCTCGACGGCGGACTCCGAGACGAACGGAACCGCCCCGGGATCGAGTCCGGCAAACGCGAGCACGCGCGCGAGACTCTCTCTCGGCACGCGCGCGAAGTCCTCGTAACGCAGTCGCAGGTACCGGTCGTGGTCGCGAGACCAGAGCGCCTCGATCGTCGCGTTCCACACGTCCCACACGGACCCGAGCGCGGACGGGCGCAGCGACAGCTCGGACGCCTTGCGCCACGACCACGCGGTCGCCCGCGGATCGCGGACGAGGTGGAGGACCCGCAGGTCGACCTCAGGGCGCGAGGCGAGGAGCCGACCGTACGCCGGGGACTTCGACGAGTCGATCACGACCTGCGACCCGGTGACCGTGTGGATCGCCCGCAGTGTCGCGACGAATGCGTCGAGCCGCGCGTCGAGTGCCGCGGATCTCAGCAGGAGGCCACGATCGCGGAGCGCGTGGCGTGCGGCGGCGCGAGCCCGCTCGTCCCGGTGCTCGAGGCGCAGGAGCTCGGCGCCGCTGCGAGCTCGATCGGCGCCGAATGCCTTGACGAAGACGTCCTGCCACAGACGGCATGCGCGAAGCGGCTCGCCGCACCCGCAGTCGAGGTCGCGCTCGAGCGCGCGCGCCGTGTGCGCGAGCTCGCCCGCGAAGAACGCGCCGTCCGCCTGACCGAGCAGCGAGCCGAGCAGGGTGCTTCCGCAATGCGACACGCCTGCGACGAAGAGGACTCTGACGGGTGGCTCCGGCACGACGTCCGATCGTCGCACACGCGGCCGCGCCGGCCGCCCGCCGGGCGGAGTGCAAGCCCGGCGTCTGCGACCTGATCCGTGCGGTCGGTCCTCTAGACTCAGCCGCTTGGCGTCCGGTCTCGACACCTCGCCCGAATCCGCCGGAACGGCCGTGCTCGGCGCCGGCCCGGCTGGGCTGACCGCCGCCTACGTGCTCGCGCGCAACGGGCACGAGGCGACCGTCTTCGAGGCGGACGGCGTCGTCGGCGGCATCGCGAAGACGGTCGAGTTCAAGGGCTACCGCTTCGACCTCGGGGGCCATCGCTTCTTCACGAAGCTCGCGCCGATCGACCGGCTCTGGCGCACGATGCTCGGCGACGAGCTCCTCACGCGGCCTCGCCTCTCGCGGATCTACTACCAGAACAAGTTCCTCACGTACCCGCTCGTCGCACGCGAGGTGATCGGCCGGCTCGGCATCGGCGAGTCGCTCCTGTGCGCGCTCTCGTACTTCACGACGAAGCTGCGCCGCGGCCCCGAGCCCACCACGTTCGAGGAGTGGGTCACGAGCCAGTTCGGCCGAAGGCTGTACCACTCGTTCTTCCAGTCGTACACGGAGAAGGTCTGGGGGATCCCCGGCTCCGAGATCCAGTCCGCCTGGGCAGCGCAGCGCATCAAGAACTTCTCGTTCATGCGCGCGGTGCTCGGCATCCTCGGCTTCCGCCGGAACGTCACGACGCTCATCGAGGAGTTCGAGTACCCGCGCCTCGGTCCCGGCCAGATGTGGGAGGCATTCGCCGACCGGGTCGAGGAGCGCGGGATCCCCGTGCGCCTCAACCACCGCTGCACCGCCATCCATCACCACGAGGGGCGGGTCACGAACATCGTCGTGCGCACGAACGGGAACGAGCAGACGGTCGCAGTCGACGCCGTCCTCTCGAGCATCCCACTCAGCGAGCTCGTCCTCTCGCTCGACCCGCCGCCTCCACCCGAGGTGCTCGAAGCGGCACGGGGGCTGCGCTATCGGGATCTCGTGCTCGTCGCGCTCGTCACCTCGGATGCCGAGCCGTTCCCGGACAACTGGATCTACCTCCACGACCCGGAGACCCGCGCCGGACGCGTCCAGAACTTCGGCGCGTGGAGCGAGAGCATGGTCGTCCCCGGGACGACGTGCCTCGGCGTCGAGTACTTCTGCTTCGAGGGTGACGAGATCTGGGAGATGCGCGACGACGAGGCGATCGCGTTCGCCGCCAACGAGCTCGGCGCGATCGGGCTCCTCGACCCGGCGCACGTCGTCGAGGGCGTGAAGGTGCGCGTGCCGCGCGCCTATCCGATGTACGACCTCGACTACGACCGTCGGGTGGCGACCCTGCGCTCGTACATCGAGAGCTTCGAGAACCTGCAGACGTTCGGACGCAACGGGCTCCATCGCTACAACAACCAGGATCACTCGATGTGGACCGGGATCCTCGCCGCGATCAACCTCCTGCGCGGGACGAGCTTCGACGTCTGGTCGGTGAACACCGAGGCCGAGTACCACGAGGAAGGCGCGATGGTCGACGAGCTCCTCGATGTCGAGCTCGTCGCCTGAGCCGGACCTGACCGTCGTCGTGGCCTCGAACGGCGCAGCGGGCGCCGTGGCCGGCTGCCTCGCGGCGCTCGAAGGCCAGGTCGGAGGTGCGGAAGTCCTCGTGTGCGAGATGACACCGAGCGGAGACGAGGTGCAAGGTGCCTTTTCGTGGGCGAGCTTCCACGTCAGCCCAGGAGCGCTCGTCCCGGAGCTCTGGCGCGACGGCATCGAGCTGAGCCGAGGTCGTGTCGTCGCGCTGACCATCTCGCCGATGCGCCCGGCAGCGGACTGGGTGGCGACCGTGCGGAGGCTGACGGCGAGCAACGACGCCGTCGGAGGCGCGATCGAGCCCGGGCCGCGTCTCCGCTGGGCGGACTGGGCCGAGTACTTCTGCCGCTACGCGCGCGACATGCTCCCGTTCGAGGGTCACGCGTCGGTCGATCTCCCCGGCGACAACGCGGCCTACACCCGCGACGCGCTCGAGCGCACGAGCGAGCTGTACGGCGACGGGTTCTGGGAGCCGGTCGTGCACCGTGGGCTCGAGGCCGGCGGCGGGAGACTCTGGCACGCGCCCGAGCTCGTCGTCCATCAGGCGCGGTCGGCGGGTGCCGGCGCGTTCGTGCGCCAGCGGTGGACGCACGGCCGCGTGTACGGGCGCCAGCGAGGGAGTGGGTTCGGCGGCGCACGGAACGTCGTCGGCGTCATCGCGGCCCCACTCGTCCCGTTCGTGGTCGGACTGCGGCGGGCGCGCGAAGTCCTCCGGAAGGGCCGACACCGCGGACGGCTCGTCGTCGCGCTACCGCTCCTGTTCGTTTTCGACGCAGCCTGGGCGGCGGGCGAGGCGCTCGGCCACGTCGACGTCCTGCGGGGACGATGAGCGGCGCGGAGCTCTCCGTGGTCGTCGCGTCGGTGAACGGGCTCCCGTACCTCGGCCACTGCCTCGACGCCCTGGCGGAGCGCTGCCCGGAGGCGGAGGTGATCGTGGCCGACGCCACGGACGAAACGACCCGCGCGCACGTGCGCGAGCACTGGCCGGGAACGCGCCTGCTCACGAACGACGAGCCGCGGACGATCCCGGAGCTGCGCGCACAGGGCATCGCCGCGGCCTCGACGCCGTACGTCGCGCTGATCGAGGACCACTGCGTCGTCGGCGAGCGCTGGTCGGCGCGGATCGTCGAGCACCACCGTGCGGACCGGCACGTGGTCGGCGGCGCCATCCGTAACGCAGCGACGAAGCGCGTCCGCGACTGGGCCGCGTTCCTCTGCGAGTACAGCGAGCACATGGAGCCGGTGGAGCGCGGGCCGGTCGACGCGCTCCCGGGGATGAACGTCTCGTACGACCGTGCTGCTCTCGACGCGATCGCGGAGCTTCTCCGCCAGGGCCGCTGGGAGACGTGGCTGCACGCGCACCTGCGGCGCTCCGGCTTCGAGCTCTACGCCGAGCCCGAGCTGACGATCGAGCACGACAAGGACTTCGGCTTCCGCGAGTTCGTGTCCCAGCGCTACCACTACGCCCGCTCGTACGCCGGCATGCGGAATCCCGAGCTCGGCGCGAAGCGCGTCGTCTACGCCCTCGGGTCGCCGCTCCTCGTCCCGCTCGTCTACTCGCGCATCGCCCGCAACGTCCTCCGGCGAAGACGCCACGGCGGAGCGCTCCTCGCCGCGACGCCGCTCGTTCTCACGTATCTCACGGTCTGGGCCGCCGGCGAGGCCGTCGGGTACACCTTCGGCGGCGGGCAGAGCCTGCAGCGGGTGCGGTGACGGGCGTGCGCGTAGGCGTCGACGCGACGAGCTGGGGGAACCGTCGCGGGTACGGGCGGTTCGCGCGGAACGCCGTCGGGCGGCTCGTGGAGCGCGACCGGGAGGCGACGTACGTGCTCTTCGTCGAGGAGGGCGACGACGTCGGCCTGCCGGCCGGCGCCGAGCAGCTGCGTATCGCGACGCGGCGCCCCGCCGCGGAGGCGGCGTCCGCGCGCTCGCACCGCCCCGTCGGGGATCTCCGGCGCCTGGGCCGCGCCGCCCGCGGAGCGTCGCTCGACTGCTTCGTCTTCCCGTCCGTGTACACGTACTTCCCGGTCCGAGGCGTGCCCTCCATCGTGGGCATCCACGACACGACTGCGCTCGACCTTCCGGCGCTGACGCTGCCGTCGCGCAGAGCGCGGTGGTTCTGGCGGTTGAAGGAGCGGCACGCCGTTCGGCACGCGGCGAAGGTGTTCACGGTCTCGCAGGCGGCACGGGCGGCCGTCGCCGATCGGTTCGGGCTCGCGGAGGAGGACATCGCAGTCGTGCCCGAGGCGCCCGACCCCGTGTTCCACCCGAGGCCGATCGACGAGACGGCCGGCGAGCTCGCTGCGCTGGGCCTCGCCCCGGGCCCCTATCTCCTGTACGCCGCGGGCATCAGCCCGCACAAGAACGTCGAGACCCTGCTCGACGCCTACGCAGCGCTCGAGAGCCCGCCGGCGCTCGTGCTCGTCGGCGCGCTCGAGGACGAGCCGTACCTCTCGGCAGCCGCGTCGGTCCGCGAACGGATCGGCCGCCTGTCGCCGGATCGCCGAGCGGTGCTCACGGGGTTCGTGCCCGACGAGGCTCTCGCACGCCTGTACAGCGCCGCCACGGTGGTCGTCTGCCCGTCGCTCGCGGAGGGATTCGGGCTGCCGCCGGTCGAGGCCGCGGCCTGTGGGGCGCCCGTGCTGCTCAGCGACCTCCCCGCGCACCGGGAGACCCTGGGAGCGGGCGCGATCTACTTCCCGCCGACCGACACCGCTGCGCTTGTCGGGCAGCTGGAGCACCTGCTCGGGGACGCGGAGCTGCGCTCGTCGCTCGCCGCGCGCGGTCGCGAGCAGGTCGGCCGGCTGTCCTGGGATGCAAGCGCAGAACGACTCCGTGAGCTCGTGCACGAGGTCGGCCGTGGCTGAGCCCCTCTCCTTCTGCATGGTCACGACCTTCTATCCGCCACACCACTTCGGGGGCGACGCGATGCACGTCTATCGGCTCGCGAACGAGCTCGCGCGGCGCGGGCACCGCGTCACGGTCGTCCATAGCGTCGACGCCTACCGCGTCTTGCGGAAGGGCGAGCCCGCAGCGGACTTCCCGAACGAGCCGGGTGTCGAGGTCGTCCCGATCCGGCGGGGACGCGCCGCCCCGGTTGCGACGTATCTCACCGGCCGGCCGATGCTCAACGCTCGAACGTTGCGACGCGTGCTCGACGGAGGACGCTTCGACGTCGTCCACTTCCACAACGTCTCGCTCGTCGGTGGGCCCGGCGTGCTGGCCTACGGCAGCGGCGTGAAGCTCTACACCATGCACGAGCACTGGCTCGTGTGCCCGATGCACGTGCTCTGGAAGTACGACCGCGAGCCGTGCGTCCAGCCCGCGTGCCTCCGCTGCTCGCTCGTCTTCCACAGGCCGCCGCAGGCCTGGCGCCACACCTCGCTCCTCGAGCGCGCTGCCGGCGAGGTCGACCTCTTCCTCTCGCCGAGCCGGTTCACCCGGGACGCGCATGTCGAACGAGGTTTCGCTCGCCCGATCCGCACCCTCCCCTACTTCCTTCCGACGACGGCCGCCGAGTGGTCGGCGGACGGCGTCACCGCGCGCGATCGTCCGTACTTCCTCTACGTCGGCCGGCTCGAGCGGCTCAAGGGCGTGGACGGCCTCATCGAGCGCTTCCGCACCTACCGCGAGGCCGACCTCCTGATCGCCGGCGACGGCGAGCACGCCGCCGAGCTCCGCCGGCTGGCGCAGGGACTCGAGCACGTGCGCTTCCTCGGACGGGTACATCCGACGGAGCTTCCGCGCCTGTACGCGGGCGCGATCGCGCTGCTGGTGCCCTCGATCGGCTACGAGGTGTTCGGAATCGTGATCCTCGAGGCCTTCGCGCAGCGCACCCCTGCGATCGTCCACGACGTCGGCGCCCTTCCCGAGGTGATCGCGGAGAGCGCCGGTGGCGCGACGTACCGCACGAGCGAGGAGCTCCTCGTAGCGATGGAGGAGCTGCGCCTGAACCCGGCCCTCCGCGAAGAGCGCGGCGCCAGGGGGCACGAGGCATGGCGCGCGCGCTGGTCCGAGGATCCCCACGTCACCGGCTACTTCGAGGCGATCGAGGAGGCGCGCGCCATCTCGCGACGATGAGCGCGCTGGTGCTCACCTACCACGCGGTCG
>FKKE01003626.1_pt1 | contig 20326 bp, 30 predicted proteins | sample 1106331 | NCBI WGS metagenome assembly FKKE01 (sample SAMEA3931202, study PRJEB13176) | freshwater metagenome | biome: Drinking water system; feature: drinking water; material: freshwater | place: China | collected 2013-02-06 | reverse complement strand
GGGGAACATCTGCGACCACAGGGCCAGCGTCTCCCTCTGCTCAGGCTTCAAGTCCTTGTTCCGCCGCAGGAGGATGAAGCGGTCGTGCATCAGCTTTCTGCGAGTCTTCGACTCCAACCCGGCCCGCAGGGACTTCCTGACCTTCTCCATCGCTGCCGAAGCCATCCGAACGACGTGGAACTTGTCGATGATGATGGCAGCGTCGGGCATGGCCTCCCGCACGGCGTCGTAGTACGGCTTCCACATGTCCATCGTGACGACCTCGACCCNNCGGCATGGCCTTCAGGTGGGCCAGCACGACCTTCTTGGTCCGCTTCTCCAAGACGGCGATGATGGTCCGCTCCTTGATGTTCGTGAAGACCGCTCGGGGCTTCTTGAGCAGGTGAACTTCGTCCATACCCATCCACTCGGGCGTCTCGAATACCGTGGTGCGGTCCAATCGCTCGACGTATGCCCGGAACAGGTTGCGGACGGTCTTCTCGTCCACCCCCACTTCGTCGGCGACGGCGGTGAAGGTCTTGCGGACGCTGTGTTCCTCGATGTAGCGGACGAGGCGGCTGGTCATCTGGCTCCGCTCCTCCACGTCGGGGAGCGGTTGGAGGAAGGTCTTGCCGCAGTCCTGACAGCGGTAGCGGGTGCGGGTGAGCAGGACGCCGACCCGTTTACCGTGGGCCGGGAGGTCCATCAGCAGTTGCTCCTGCTTACCGTGTCGGTACAGTCTCCCGGCGAACAACTGGCCTTTGCCGCAATGGATGCACTGACTCGGCTCGGGGCCGTAGGTCGCATGGACCCGGTAGTCCCGAGCCGAGGTTTCGACGTGCTCGACGTTCCAGTCGGGCAGGTTGAGCAGGTTCATTGCTGTGCCGCTTCTCGTTCCACTGCTTCGAGGGCCAGTCTCGCCTGTTCGATGGCACACGGCTGGCAGGTGATGTCGCAGGGCGAACCTGCCCAGCCGCTTCTTCTGTGTCGCTTGGTCGGCGGGCTGAATGCCTGTCGCACAACCCGTCTCAGGGCGTCGAGTACCAGTTTCTCGGTGTCTGGGGTCACAAGGTCACTCCTTCGCATACTGGCGACGGGCGGCGGCTTCGGCGTCCGCTCCGTACACCTTACCGATGGTGCGGAAGTAGTAGCTGGCGTCCTCGTCTCCGTGTCCGTCCAGTTGGCCCCTCTTCCACATGCAGTCCTCGTCCCACGCTGCCAACGTCAGACCGAGGTGCTGGTGGATAGCTGCCGAGACGTACATGGCATCGCACAGAAGATGGATTTCGTGCAAGTCGCCGCACAACCCCAGCCCGTCGTCGATGCCGTCCGCTTCGCCGGTGACGGCGTGCCAGTCGCCATCATGCCTGCCGACTTCAGGCGAGCCGCCGTACTCAGCCTCGTACTCGGCAGGAGTCAGTACCTCGACACCGTTGACGTTCTCGACCGGGAAAGCGTAGGGCTTACCAGTCCGCCGCCAGAACACCAGCACGTTGCTCTGCTTCGTCATGACCGTCTCCTTTGCACATGTTTCAGACTTCGGATTCCACTGTTGAAAGTATAGGGTCGGCGAGAGCGGGAGTCAACACCAAAATCCGATTTTTCTAGGAAATGTCAGAAGTGGCTACTCTACACCGAACTCCGAATAGCCGAAATCACTCCGGAGCCGCCAGGACTGGCGTCAGCCAACACAAGCAATTCCAAGCCAATGCCGGCGCCCCCAACGGCCGCTCCGACGCATCCGGAGCCTCCAGCGGCGGCCGCGGCATCTGGGCAAATCCCTTCTGGCCCGGTCCCGGATTCTTGTAGTAGACGGTCCCTGAGCGGTCCTGATGCCACGGACGGCTGAACGGGCCCGGCGTCGCGTGTATCTGGTATCCGATCACGAGCTCCCCTATGGACTCGTGCGCATCCCGCTCGCTTTCGGCGGCGACATGCATGCCCCACGTTCGGGCCACGCGACGCGCTGACGCTCGAACCCCTTCCGCATGGGGCAACAAGTCTGCGGCAATGTCTTTCTGCGTCTTCCCCTGCGCGTAGGACTGGGTGAGCATGGCCGCGAGCCGTTCCGGCGGCACGAGGTCCGGGCGTGGCTCCAACAGGAACGGCGCAATCAAGCGATTCAGCCGCGCTTGAACCGTGCCTTCGGTCGGCGGCGGGAAGAGGATTTCTTGGAAGAGCTGCCTTTTTTCGGCGTCCGAGAGTTCTTCGAAGTCGGGACCGGAGAGGACACGCATAGTGCGGTCGATGCCGAGTCCCGAGGGACGCAAGAAGAACCGCAGCAGCCCTGGAAATTCGGGGACACGCTCCAGGAGTCTGGATTCTCGAAGCGAACGACCACGGGCAACATCAGCCAGCCGGTCAACTGGAATGGTCCGCACAAGTGTTCGGGCGGCTGTGCGGTTGGCCCATAGATAGAGATCGGCGAATCCATTCAGAATCTCCTGCCGAATGAGTGGTCTCAACCTTCGAAAGTGGGCCAGCGCCGTGGCGTGCAACCGGGTCAGTCCTAGATTAGGTCCGGCTCGAATGATGGCCAGCAGGTCGCGCCACCAGCGATGCACGGCCCGTTCGGCAGCGTCAGCTACGGCGTCGGCGCGGCGGATAGTCTGCTGGTGAGCGATGGTGGGCATGTGAATAGCCCGAACGGCGGGGATTCAAACCCCGCGATACGCCGCCTGCGCCGCAGCCAAGCTTGCGTCTTCTTCGGTTATCTGAGGCGGCCCGGCACGGTCAACAGGAAGAGGCGCGGTCATTCCGGGTCGCGGCTCACCAGCAGGATGCCGCACCCAGAACACCCAATAGATTACTGCGGCCTGCGGTTGAACCGCTTGTCTGCCGACCTGAACCGCTATCTTGGCCTGTGCTCGGAACGGAATCGCCTGCACGCAGGGTATGACGTCCCACCCCTGGGCGGAAAGGGCCGTCATTCGCGGTGCGATTTCCTGAGACAAGATGGCAGACACAGGGGTATTAGCATCCGCTTGGACCACCACAGGAATGTACTCCCAAGGGCCATTGTGTGGAATCCGATTCAGCGCTTCCACCACGTCTTCGCTTAACTGAAATTCCATCGCTCAGTTAACCTCGGGTTTTGAGGGCTCTTCTTTATCGGGCGATTGGCCAGGTCCCTTGACCACGATGGCATATCGCTCGTAAGGCGTTCCACCCTGATCGCGATCGTGCCAGCGGCTCTTGAACTCGGCGTCTTCCATCTGGACCTGGCCGCTGACTGGGTCCTGCAGAATTACCTTGCCGGTATCACAACCGATGAGCACAACCCAATGACCAGAAGCATCGGCATTGTAATCATTTGGACTCCCGTACATCTGAACCGGGCAGATCGACGGATGACCCTGGTCAAGGTGCTTCTTCAGACCGTCCAGGTCGAACCAGTCATGATGCTCGACAGCGAGGCCGTGGTCGGTGAGCACGCGGACGATCTCTTCGGGCGGCGTGCCGGCTAGCGGGGAAGTTTTGAGAGCGACAATGGCTTCGGCTTCGGTGTCTGGCTCGATGCCGAAAAACTTGGCGACGGAGACCGTGGCCGCCGCGCCGCAGGAATAGTTGGTTGACTGCCGTTCGTCAGGCACGTCGAGGATAACAGGGTTGGACTCGACAACCGGCTTGGCTTTGCACTTCTCGCACTGGCACTCTTCCCCGAGGGAGGCCCGGCAGACGGCGTAGGGTTCGTCGGCGTCTCCCTTGGCAGCGACCTGCTTCACGCAGCGATCGAGCTTGGCCGATTCACTCAGCGCCCGCTCAATCTCCACGTCGCTCAGCACCGGCGGGGCTTCACCAGCCGCCTCGTACAACTCAGACAGCCATTCCCTAACCTCGGGCACCAGTTCTGCAGCGGTCGCTACCATTGGGCCACAGCCTCCTCGTCGGCGTACTCCTGGGGCAAGCCAAGGATGGCCAATTCTGCCCGAATCTCTTCGACAAACTCCACGGGTGCCACCGTGCGGATGTTCTGGACGCTGACCTTGGCCCGGAACTGCACAGGGATGGTGACGGAGGAATCGACCTCTATCGTTACCGGATCGAGTAACGCGTCCAGGTCAGGACGCTCTTTGTCCCGGTAGCGGACGCTGGGTCGCACAACGCCGACGATGCCAGCCTGCGTTGGCACGTGAACCGGCTGAGCTGGCGCCTCGAAGGTCGCCGTAGCTGTGAATGTCGCGGCGCCAACGTTCAACGCTGACGTGCCAAGGGATATGGACGCCGAAAACAGCGCCGAGCCAGACAGGACAGCCTTGCCCACGTTCAGAGTGGACGTCCCCGTGTAGGTCGGGGCGGTGAACGCAGCCGAGCCGGCCAGCGTTGCTCTGGACGCACTGAGAGCAGCGGTGCCCGTGTAAACCGGGTCAGCGGAGGTTGCAGATCCCGAGGCGGTTGTCGCCCCAACCGTCAGCGAGCTCGTCCCTGTGTAAACCGGGGCCGCGAAGGTTGCAGTTCCCGTAGATGTAGTGGCACCCATCGTTAGTGCTGCGGTGGCCGTAAACGTATTGCCACCGGCGAATGTGCCGGATGCCGACAGGGCCGCTGCGCCGACCGTCAGTGCGGACGTGCCGGTATACACGGGCGCTGTAAACGTGGCCGAGCCGGACAAGACTGCTGGGCCGGCGGCGACGGCCGATGTGCCTGTATAAACAGGGGCGGTGAACGTGGCTGACCCAGAGAGCGTTGCCCGCCCCACCGTGACGGCCGAGGTTCCGGTAAAGGGTCCGGTGTACTCGATCGCCATAGTCACGAAGTCGATGCGAACGTCGTGCGACGTCGTGAACCAAAGCCGAACGCCGAAGTCAGCATCCTGGACGATGGCCCGAGTTAGAGATGCCCCCCAGGTATCGGCTGTGCCACCCGTTGTATATACAGCCTTGCCGGTGCCGCTGACGGTGATGTTTGACTTCGCGCTGCCTACTAGCGTGGCGCTGTCGTCCTGAAGTTGGGCGTTCAGGACCTCGGTTCCCGCGGAATGCTCCGACGCTTCGACGCGGACCGTGACTCCTTGGATCACGGCGCCGGCTGGGATGACACTGAAGTTGAAGTTTCTGGCGACTAGGTAGTCAGAACCGGGTCCGTTGCACGTGGCATCCGTGGCATTGTCGCTAACGATGTTGCCGGGATTGGTCCAGCCGGTCGCTCCCCGCAGAACGCTTTCGCCGGTCCCCGGAAACACATTGCCGGTTGAGGCCATGATTTAGTTGGGCAAAACGTCCTGAGTGAGCGGCTCGCGGTCGAGCGTCAATTCCTTGCAGAACCAGAGCAGGTGAAACGCGGCGTTGCGCAGCTCGCCGGTCAGCGAGTCGAGGATGCCGTTAGCTTCTGGCGTGGACAGCGTGTCGAGCTCACGCATCCACGGCGTTACGTCCCAGAGTTTTTCGACGTGCTCTTGTTCCAGCGGTCGCTCCGCGATCTGGATAGCCTTGCCTTTGTGCCGCAAGTTCCAGTTTCGAACATCCGCGCGCTTGGACTCAGGCAGCTCCCACCAAACCTCCACACAGTGAAGCAACTGCTGCAAAACGTCCTTGAGCTCGCGTTGATCTGGACCGATCGACTCAATGAGCTTGCGGTAAGACGCCAGTTTGCCCTCGGTGAGTGGCGGTGCAAAACAGGCGGTCGGGAATTGCGGAGAAAACATCGGAGGATCCTTTTTAGCTGATTGGGACCGTAACCGTCATGCTCGATATGGCAATGGTGCCGCCAGCCACGATGGTTGCGTTGTCAAATGACAGGTCGCCGCTGCCCTGGCCGCAGGTGCCGTCTGAATGGATATTGGCGTCGGAATCCTTGATCCGAAAGTGGCCGGCGGTGCCGCTGGCGTCGGCGTTGGTGTCACTGGTAATGGCGCTGGCCGTTGCCGTCCCGATGGACGATGCGCCGAAGGCCGGATCGCTGAAGGTCAGAGTTCCAAGCAGGGTGCCCGTGTCCGCGTCGCCCACATTTGTTGGCTGAGTCCCGGTGCGAATGGCGATGGTGCCGGCGGCGGCGCCGGCGTCGATGTCGTCAACGATGGCGTCGCAGGCCTTGTTCCTGGTGTCGGTAGAAAGTCGATAGGCCATGCCTCATCCCCTAAATCCTGCGTAACATTCGACTGTGATGCTCACTTTTGCAACCCGACCGGGAGTCACTGGTTTATCGAACCGCTGAGCGTCTATGACCATGCCTCGCCGACTCAGGAACCAGCCCCACAGCTTGTCGCATTCCACCAGCCGCCAACTCACAGCCGCCTTGCCGTCTCTCCAGTCCCCCGGTGCAAGGGGCACGGGCATATAACCGAAGCAGTCCGGCTCATGAAGTCCCGGCGACAGGGCCAGGTGAGCATGCACGACGTCGGCCGGCGTGACCGGGAGATCAGGCATCGTAGACTGGCTCCTCGGTGACGCCGATCATGCGGCCTTTCTTGTCCCGGTGGATGGTCTTCTTGATCGTCTTAGGCGCCGGAGGCGGGACGGCCCGAACTTCCACACGCGGTTGCAGCGGTCGGGCGAGGATAGCGGCAGCAATGCGTTCGGCCCGAGCGTCCTCCCTGGCCTTGGCTTCAAGTAGGCCCTTGGCCCGCTGGCTTTGCTCCTCACCCTCGCGCTTGAGCTTCTTCTGGTACCGGGCCAGCGCCCAGGCAACCGGACCAGGATTCTTTTCCGTGAGACCAACGGCTGCGTTGAGGAGCGCTTGGGCCTTCTCGCCGGCACGATCGCACCGGGATTCCACAAGTCGCTCGATTCGCCACGTCTTGTCCTCGAAGCTCTCAAACGTAGCACCCTGGATGAGGTTGACGGTGGTCGGTGGCGACGCTTTGTGGTCCGGATGGTAGAGCTTCAAGAACTGCTCATGCAGCGCCCCGCCCCGATCGTCTTGCATGCCCGGAACGCCCATGGCCGGCGGCGCACTCCCCGGAGGCAAGTTGCCTTGCTCATTTGGCATCGGCAGTCCAAAGCCCTGCGGAGCGAAGCGGTCCTCGAACTGCTGGATGTTCGCCAGCTCCATTTCGGGGTCGCGGCCTCTCTCCATCATGATCGTCTGCGGACTGAGGCACCGGGCCGAAAGGTAAATCTGGTCTTCCTGGGCCTTCTGCAGGCTGTCGCGCTGGAGAACCGCCGGGCCCTCAACCTGGAGCTTCAACAGCGTCAGGGCCTCGCTAGGCAAACGGGTGTTGTCCACGGCGACCTTGATCGCCTGCCAGATCACCCTGGCGAACGCGGACTGATAGTAGGCTTGTTCCGTTTCGCCGTTCTTCACCGCGGGAGCGCCGGCTTCCTTGAGGCCGGCATAGGTGCCGTTAGACGCATCAGCGGTCCAGTATTCGGGAGCCGCGCCGGCAGCGCACGCCTGCCGCAGGTCTCCTTGAACTCCTTGGATGTAGGCAGGCGTGCTGTCTTGGCCAGTCGGCCAAACGGGCTCCTGGCCGGCTGGGAACCGACGGATCATACCGGGGTAGGCCCATTCGACGTTCTCAACCTTGGTTGTGCCATCGCCCTTGACCCGTTCTTCCTGGTACTCGCGATTGATGTTGGCCAGCGCCTGAACCTCAGCCTGACTACCTACCGAGTGCTTCCAGAACTCGGCGGTGGCCGAGCGAACGGAGGCGCCCACACTCAGGTTGCGCTGGAGTACCCTGGCCCGCTCCAGGCTCGCAGCCACGTCCCAGGAAAAGAACGGCACGCCCCGCTTCACTGTGCTGTCGGTTTCGGGGCCTTTGAGATGGAGCACCTCGGCCGCAGGGATCTCCTCGCCCTTGTGGTCATCTTCCTTCAACAGGCTGACGACGGTCGGATCGATCCAAAAGGCGTAATAGGCTTCTACCGTCTCAATGTCGTTCAGGGGCGCGCCGTCCTCGGAGCGCATGACCTTGTGCTTGATCCCGAACGACCAGCCATCGGAGTAGCTGACGCCGTAGGGGTCGCGGATTTGCTCCGGCTCGAGGTAGCGGACAATCAGCTCGCCATCGACCACGAAGAAGCGGATGAAGCACTCGCCGTCACGCTGCACGCGGCGGTAAATCTCCTGTTCGCGGCTGGCCGTGACGGGAGAGGAATCCCAAGGGCACGTCTGCGTTACGTTCCAGTGGTTTTTCTCGAGGAAGCGATCGACAACGTCCTGGGTCGCCGCGATAAGCTCCTCGACGTTTTGCTGTCCTGGCTTGTTCGGATCGGCGTCGGGCGTGCCCTCTTTGGACTGGACCTTGTAGGTGAAGCCCTTGCCGATGACGTGATTGGTCAGATTCCGGAGCAGGCCCCGGGCGTAGCTGTTGACCGTGCAGACAACGCGGGATTTCTGGCGCAGACGAGCGAGGTCATCATCGGTGCGCCACAGCGGCCAGTTGGCACCTGCACGGCGGTCGTGCGTCCGGCTGGGCAACGTGCGCAGGTAGTCGCCCCGGGTTCGCTGCCAGAGGTCGGCCGATGACCAATCGTCGTCCCAGATGACGAAGTTCTCGTAGAGTTTGCGGGCTTCCCTGGCCCGGGCCTCTTCGATGGAGATGGCCGCTTGGGCTTGAGATTCAAGAACGCGGCGGCGTCGGGAGCCGTTGGTTGTGCTCATTACAGCCAACATAAAGGAGCGGAGAGAACGGGAGCGAATTGCCGGCCGGGACAGGCAGGAACTTGTGAGAGAACCGCAACCCGGCCGGCGGTGGGATCGCAGTGCGATGCAGAAATCTGAGGTGAAAATGCTGGCGACACTACCCGGCCGGCATAAGACCTTACGTCAAGACTCACCTCATCATCATTCTTACGACCGCGTGCCTCGACCTGCCACTCTTCCGGGTCATCCCAAGGTTAAGCGCTCCGAAACACCGTCGGCCCGCCTTTACTTGTAGCCTGGCCAAGCAGTTTGTCCAGCATGGTCAGGGCCATGTGGAGAGCGTCCGGGCCGTCGTCGAAGTCTCCCACGGGGAAATCTTTGAGCTGGTCAACCAGCAGCCGGCAGCCGATTGATTGCCGGAACCGGAAGCGCCGCTGGGCAAAGAACGGGCCGAGCGACCGAATCCGCTGCTCCTTGTTCACCGTGTTGGCGATGCCGTAGAGGGGAATCCGCACCTTCTCCCGCTCCCCTTCGCGGAGTATCTCGCGGGCGACCCAGCCCTGGTCATTGGTCTCGATCAGGAACGCCTGCGGGCTCCATTGCCGGCAGTGCTCCAGGGCGTCGCCGGGGATGGTCTTGGCCGTCCGGTCGGTTTGCATCTCGGCTGTGCGCCGGCGGTCCAGGTCCGCATCGACCCACATCACCTTGCCATCCCATCCCAGTAGCACGAAGGCCGAATAGTCGCCGGTCTTGTCTTTGGAGCCCTTGGAGGGGTCCAGGGCCATCACACGGGTAGGCAGGTTCTCTGGCCATTCGTGGAACCAGAAGCCGTCCCACTCGAAGTATTCCTCCGGCCACTCGCACATATCCGGGTTGATGGGTGAGCCCTGCTTCTCCGATCCGAAAGCACCCACACCGACAGTGGCCCGCAGACACATCAAGTCGTAGAGCGACTCCCGCTCGGGCCAGAGAACGATGGCCCCGGCGTCCATTTCTTCGCGGCGATCCTCGTAGAACTGCCGGCCGGCTGTCTCGCGGTCCTCCCGGCTGGGATTGCAGTAGACCGCCTCCCACTCTTTCCACAGGTCCATCCGAGTCGGCCACTCGACCACGCTCTTGAACAGCCGGCTGCGCCAGCCCGGCGTCTGCATCAGCTTGAGCACGATACACTCACGATGCAGCGCAGTGCCCAGGGAGAGGATGTTCGTCTCCGGCGTGCCGGCGTTGCACACGTCCTTGGTCAGCCATTCCCAGGAGCGCTCACGCTGGAGCACGCTGACGATGTGGTCCTTGTTCTGGGGGTCATCTACGATGATGAGCGACGGCCGGTACTGCCGAGACTTGCGGCCTCGGATCTTGGCCCCGGTGCCCAGGGCTTCGATCATGACGCCGTTGCGCAAACGGATGACGTTGTCACGCCAAATAGGGCCAGCGCCCATTGCGTGCGGATAATCCCGCCAAAGCGATTCGTTCAAGTCCAACTCGTCGCGAATGGTGCGTAGGTACCGTTCCGCCTGAATGGACGTGTCCGCGCACAGCACGATGTACGGTTCAGTGCCTTCCAAGGCTTCGCGGAGCGGATAGGCCAGACTGACCCAGGTGGTTTTTGCTGAGCCACGCGGGGCAACGACATTCCGGCGGGCGCCGCGCGTCGTTCGTAGCTGGTCGGCTTCGAGAGCGAGCCAACGGTGCAACGGGGACACCGGCAAGGGAAGGTGATGACTAAGATGCCTCTGAGCCCATAGCTGCAGGCGGTTCCGGGCTCTCCTCCGCTCCTTCTCCTTCAACATCTCCGCGTACTGCTTTTTCAAGGCGGGAGATTTCAGCGTCAAGTTCGGCATCGGTCAGCTCGACCTGGAGCGGTCTTCCCCCTGGCCCAGACAGTTCCCGCTTCTCCGGCTGGTCCAGTCCCCGGAGCTTCCGCTGGCTCTCCGATACCTTCCGCAGCGTGTCGATGGCCCCTTGACGCTCCGCCGGCTTCAGACCCTTGTCCTTGAGCATGGCTACGAGGCCGGCGACAGTGCTCTCCAGCCGCTCCCATTGTAAAGCGATCAACTCCTCGGCGTGCTCGGCGAGTTCCTGGTGTGCGGCCTTCAAGCCGGCGAGAACGTCCTGCCGGGCCTGCTCGTGGGAGACACCCAGCTGGGCGCCAATCTGCCGATAGGACAGACCAGCGGCGCGGAGCTGAACCGACTGGATGCGGCGTTCGGCGGCTTCGACTTCGGAGCCTTTCGCGGCCATGAGTGTCAAGTACCTACTGTCAAGCGGGGGCGAACTGAACACATGGTACGTGCCGACCGCCGCCTAACTCCAAACCAGTCAAGCAGATATCGGCTTTTGGAATTCCGCCGAATTCTCCTTGACCCGCGCCCGGCCCGCATTAGAATGTCTTACGTGGCGAGTTTCACTATGGCATTCACTCGTCTGGCGTCCTGACGCGGACGCGCTGGCCGCGATACAGGCGTCGCTGGAAGTTCCAACCAGCGGGCAGATCGGCAATCTGTCGACCGCAGTGATAGCCGCCGTGTCCCGATTGAAGCGTAAGCCAGAAGGCGCCGGGGTCTTCGCCCGCCCCAGGCCGGAAAGGAGAACCTGCATGCTGACAGTGCGGATCACCGAAGCGCAGGACAGGCTGGTCAATGAAGTCGCGGCCCGCCTCGACATCGACCGGGCCGATCTGGTGCGAGAGGCTCTCGATCACTGGGTTCGACACGGGCCGGAGTCGGAGCGCATACGAGACTTGGTGGGAGGCTAGATAGGTAGCGAACCGTCCGGGCTGGCCGGATCGAACGCCTTGCCATGCTGATCGACAGCGAAGGTCAGAGCGACTTCGACCGACTTGCCCATGATGTCCACCAAGGCCAGGCATTCGTCGCACTGGTAGACATCGACGGTAATCTCGCCGGACGGCTCCAGCAGCCGCTGGCACTTGGGACAAGAAAATCGTTTGGCCATGAAAGCGTTATCTGTCAGACAGCCGTGGGCGTCGCTTATCATACGCGGGATCAAGCGCGTCGAGAACCGGCGTTGGCGAACGCCTTACCGCGGGCGCCTGCTCATTCACGCGGCGGCCTCGCGTGCGAGCTTGGCCGGCTGCGAGCCACTCCCTGATGAGGAATTGGTCTTCGCTGCCATACTCGGCACGGTCGAACTGGTGGACTGTGTGCGCCTTGAGGACGCTCCAACCACGCCGTTCACCGAAGGTCCGTGGTGCTGGCTCCTGGAGCACCCCAAGCCCTTTCACATCCCCATCCCCTATCGTGGGCAGCAGTGGGTCTTCACCGTGCCAGACGAGTTCATCCGCAACCCGGCCGCGTGCATCCTGCGGCAGACCAACTAGATGATGCCGAAGCGCTTGGCATCCTCGATGCGTGGCGGGCCGACGTAGCGAAAGCCAGCCACCAACCGCCCCAGGGCCATCGTGTCATTGATGTGTCGTAAGTTCCGCCTGGTCAGGGCTCCGTTCTGCATCGATGATCGTTTCGGCCGGCGGTGCATGTGCCACAAGGGCGAGCGGGCTCGGTGGAGGATCATGGCTGGGTTGCTCGTGACTGAATAGTACGGCTTGCCCGTGGCCCGCATGACGCCAGCCAAGAACTCGGACAAGGCATTGCCGATGCCGACCCCCTGGAAGTCGGGCAAGCAAACGGTGCGGTGCTCCCGCCAGCCGGTGCGGTTGGCCCGGGAAGGCATGTGGATCGCCGAGGCGAACGCCGCCGGGATGTCTCCCGCAAAGGCGACGAAACACTTCGCCGTGACATGCAGTGACGTGTTCAGATAGTGATGCTGCTTGAACAGCTCCCAAGCCGAGCGATGGACGCGGACGATCTCCAGTTGGATTTCTGGTCGCCGTTGAAGCGACCTCCGGGTAAACTTCCCCGACGGCATCTCCAGCACCCAGTCCGGCTGCAACCAGTCCGCCACGTCGTAGTGACATGTGACCGCGATGAGCTTCTGCTTGCGGCGCCGGACCGCCTTGGCGACCGCGGCGCTGCCAATCTGGGCCACCTGACGATCCACGACCGACGTGAACTCGTCGATAACGGCCAGCTCCGGCAACTCGGCCAACGCCCGGGCAATAGTGGCCCGGAACTGCTCCCCGGTTGAGAGTACACGGTAGGGCCGGAGCCACGAGGGCGGGCTGCTGAACCCGACCGAAGAGAGCAGCGCCGTGATCTCCTTGATCGACATGCCGGCCGGGAAGCCGTCGATCAGAGCCTTGTCCCCTGGCCAGGGGTAGCCGGTCACAAGGTGCTCGGCGAAGAGCTCACGGGCCACGGTGCTCTTGCCGCTCCCGGACGGGCCGACAATCAGGCCGATGTTCCAGTCCAGGCCCTCGATCGGCAGGCTGACCTTCCATGCCTGTTCGCTGCGCTTGGTCGGCGGAATCTCAAAGAGGCCTTCCAACTGAAGGACTCGCGGCGTCCGCTTGATGGGCGAGCCGACTAGGAGATCAAGGACCGGCACTCTAGCCCCTCCGTTGCAAACCGCTCCAGCAGCTCGGCCTGCTGTTCCTCCGAGTTGCAAATGATGAGTATCTGGAACTGGTCCTTGAGCGCGCCGGCCTGGTCTTCTGCTCCGCCTTCGCCGGCGGCGTCCTCGGCCGGCACAATCTTCTCCTCTTCCGCCAGCCTGGTCAGCATATCGGCCAGATCCTGATCCTCGGTCTGGACCGTCCGAAGCACCGCGTCGAGAGCTTCACGATCCCATTCGGCCAGTTCGGCCGTGCGGTTATCCGCAATGCTGAACCCGGCCGCCGTGGTCGGATCGTCATCAACATAAACCACCGCCAAGTGCGTCCACCCCTCAGCCAGGGCGGCTTGCAGGGTGCCGTTGCCTGCTTCGACGGCGCCGGTCCGTTTATTAACCACGATTGGCTTGCGCTGGCCATAGACCCGCAGGCTGGCCCGAATCGCCTTCAGGTTGAGCTCGTCGTGCTTGCGGGTGTTGGCCGGATCGAACTGTAGCTGGTCGACAGGGACGGCCAACGCACGCAAGCCCTCCACGATGTAGGATAGATCGCTTGGCTCATCAGCAATCGACGTTTTGGCTGGCTGAGCTTTCGCCTGGCGGCGCTTCGGTATCGGGCTTAGCTTAGTTGTCATTGGCATCAGATCTCCATCAGGGAGCGCAACCGCTCCCCGGATACGTGAGTGTACACCTGCGTCGTTGATACGCTGGCGTGGCCGAGGGCCTCCTTGACAGCCACGATATCGGCCCCGCGTTCCAGCATTCTGGTGGCGAAGGCATGACGCAGCTTGTGGGGACTGATCACCCTTGGCTCCAGGGCACCGCGAACCGCCGCCTTGATGGCCACCCGCTTGACCAGGAGCTGGACGGCCCGCGTGGTGAGCTGGCCGCCCCGAGGCGAGGGGAACACATACCCTGCGGTCCTCGCCTCAATCCAGCCACGCAGGATACGGGCAAACCGTCTGGGGATGGGCAGCGCCCGATCCTTCTGTCCCTTGCCCTCGCGGACGAAGAGCACGCCCTGCCTGAAGTCGATGTGCTCGATCTTGAGCTTGGTGGCTTCCGAGACGCGGAGGCCCAGGTAGAGGAGCGTCATGATGGAGCACGCGGTTCCGCTCCCGGCCTGTTGCTGTCAGGAGCCGCTCCGGCACATCACCCTCAAGGAAGCTTGGAAGTTTCCGACCGCGCCGCTGCATGATCCAGAGGATGCAAAAAGCGAAGTGGCAACGTCAAAGAGAGAAGGAACTTTCGGCGAGGTGGATCAGGCCGGGTTTCGCATATTGTCTGAAAGGCGAAAAACGGCCCCCGAACACACCGTCTCGTGGTCGTAGCGGCCCCGCTCGATGGTCGCTTCGGATGGCGGCAGCGCCACCGCTTCAGCATCGCAGAAGTATTTGCCGGTTTTGGCCAACTCGAAGATGAACTCGTAGGCACGGGTCGGTCGCCAGGCAGGACGTAGCCGTCGTGGGGCGAGCACTTGGGGCAGCCGGGGGCATGTTTCCCAGGCGGCATTGCCGTTGATGACGGTCTTCATGCCGTCAGGTGCTCCCCCCGTTTCACATCGCCAGGGACCAACTCGCTGATTTCAACGCGACAGCCAGCCGACTCGCCCCACACCTTGCGCACGATGACCTCGACGTTTTGGGAGTCGTCGGCGTAGATCACGCCCTTCAGGGCGTCTTCGATCGCCCGCCCCAGCTTCAGGACATCAGGTTTCGTCGTCGGGTAAGTTGGCGCCGATTCCTTAATGCGTCCGCCATTCTTCCCGCTCCCAAAATGGCCTTTGGGCCGCGGCCGGAAAAAGGTCAGTTCCAGTCGCAGGGGGCCGCGGAGTAATTCCCCCTGATAGGCTTCCCGCGCTGCCGAGGCGACTGCCGCCATCCAGGGCTTGGTGTGCGGGTTGTCGTGGATTGCCCGCAGGCCGACGACTGTGCCGTCGCCTTTGCGGATCGGGACGGCTCGTTTGCTGCCGGCCGTGGCCGGTGTACCAGGGACAAAGAAGCTGATGCTCATTCCTTCGCCGGCTCCTCTTGGGGCATTCCCAATGCCAGCGCCTCTTCTGCAATCCGAATCGTGGCCTCCAGTTCTGCCGAAGGCCGGAACTTATGGAACTGGACGATCTTCACCATGGCATGACGCAACGTGCCGATCCGCTGATTCCCTTGCCGCTTGAGCTTAACCTGGCCGTCATGGTTGGCCTTCCAGTGGTCCACGCACCCCTGGTAATACGCCGGGCACCGCTCCGCATGCACGCCGTCACGGCAGGTGTAGTGCAGGTTGTCCGGGGTGCCGAAGCAGGGCAACTCAGCGGGGCCTGCCCCTGGCAACGCCACCTTGGCAGGCACGCTGCTATTGGGCTGATTCTCTGGCGAGAGATGACTGGGACCATGAATGCTCGGACTCTAATAGGGCGAATGCCGCAGATATGCAGATTGCGGCGCTCATCGATGGTCCGCACGTCCGACCAAACCGGCGCGTCGTCCCTGAATGCGCGCCGCCAGGACCTCCACGGCCGCAAGCTCCCACAGGACAGTGTGAGCGTGCGGAAATACGAGTCGGACGGCGAGGTCGAGTCCGGTGAACAGGCTGAGCACTCTTGGGGCAGGTAGAGCCACACGGTTAACCCTCTTCCCCTCTCTCAATCCTCTCGGCCTTTTCCCTGGTCTGGTCAACGAACGAGGCTTCGTCCATGCGGCCCAGGCTCACAACCTCCGCTTTCGCGGCCTCTTGGGTTGCGGGGTCATCCATCCTGTCAGCCTTCGGAAACTCCCTCACTCTGATGTCCTGGGGCCACTCTTCGGGGTCAGAGCCTTTGGGGTCGCTGAGCTTGTGGAATGTGTGATCGTCGTAGCGTTCGCCGCCCGTCGTGTCGATGAAGGGGCGAGAGCCCCATTGCTTGACGAAACACGGCACGTCAGCGGCTGAGCACTGCTCGACCAGCGAGCGAATCCAGGAGAGGTTGCATGGCCGGGCCTTGGAGCCGCTCTCGCCCCCCAGTATCACCCAACCGATGACGCCCATCGTTGGTTCATCGCTCCAAGGACGGATTCCCAGGTAGTTCGCGTCAAGGTTGATGGCGCCCAGCAAAGGCTCGGCCGACAAGAACAGCACCGGGCACAAGTCCCGCAGCTTGAGAAGCTCGGGCACGTACTTGTCGGCCGTGGGTTGGTCGGACACCGAGCATCCCAGCCAGACGTTAGGGCGAAACACGTCGATGTTGTCGCCCTCGTTCTGGCTCACTCGACTGTTCTTGTTGCGAGAATAATCCCACATCCGCCGCACGTTCTCCGGCCGCTTGGTCAGCAGCAACCAGTTAAGGTGCGGCGTCTGGTCGATGAGGGCGAATAGGTCGCGGCGCAGGTCGGACATTGAGAGCGGGTGACGCCGCTCGCCTGTCATGCGGAACTTCTCTGTGGTGCTGCTGAAAGCGACGCTTTTGTAGAGCTTCTCACCCTTGGCATTGACAATCGGCCCTTCCCAATCCTCAAAAATGTCCGCCAGCGAAGCACAGAACACCCTCGGGCGCGTGTAGGGCTCGACCGAGTCATATTCGCTACGCGCTGTCGAGATAGCAAACTCCCAGTTTCGGTGCGAAGCTGCTGCCTCCCGGTTCCACTTCAAGGGCTGCTTCCAGTAGGCGTCGCTGGTTCGGCTGCGGGTGCCGTGCGGGCCCCATTTGACGCGCTTACGGCGTATTCCCATGTCCGCCTCTGCGTAACAATTGGCGCAGCCGGCGTGGACCTTGGAACAGCCGATCCAAGGGTTCCAAGTCGCGTCGCACCAGGCGATGGTTGTTGTCTCAGCCATCTTCACACCCCACATTCTCAAGCATCTTCCGCACGCGAGACGGCAGCTCTTTCGGCGCCGGGCCGATGGACCGAATCTGTTCCTGCACCGCAGACGGCAGCAAAGCCTGCCTCCGTTCCCGACTCTGCAGCTGCTCGAAGATTCGCAAGAACTGACCGCGCACGACCCCGACAGGTTCGTCGCCGTAGCACAGGGCATTCAGACCGAACGCTCTGATAGCCTCGACCACCAGCGGCGGGAGCGACGCAAAAGCCTTCTCGACCGTTGACGGTATCTCCGGGTCCATCCTGCCTACAGCCTGCCACGCCAGCGCCCATGCTTCCGATGGAGACAGTGCGCTCACCTGGCCCCACATGGTTTCCGCCGCGGCCGAGCGTAATTCGGCCACGGTTGGGAAGTTGGCCCAGCGGTGCTCCAGAACGACCAGCTTGGCCGCGAGTTGCAACACGCTCAACGGCAGGTCGCCGAGCAGGTCGTAGTACACTTCTGCGGCTTCGGCGTTGAGTTCCTTGCCGACAGCGGCAGCGATGTAGGCCATGACCTGCGCAAACTCAGTGCGATCCATTCGGCTTGTTCCCGCGGGCGATGAACTCTTTCAGGCCGGCGTGCGTTTGCTTCGTTACCCGGCCGTTCGCAATGCCGATGCCGTGGTTGCGCTTTAGGCGCTCCCGGAATTGCCAGATCTGTTCGTCACGGTCACGCTCGGAATCCAATTCGGCGTCGATGGCGTCGGCTGTAATACCCAGGCGTATCAACTCCGCAAAACTGGCCTCCGCTTTGGCCTCGCTGTCAGCCGGACGCTTCCAGTTGTCTCGGCGAGTTAGCTGCATGCACCATTTTCGCGCAAGCCAACCCGAGGACGGGGTTTTTTCTTCCCCCGCACCCCCATCATTTTCCCGAGACTCAGAATCAGACTTAGACTCATACGCGCGATGCCATCCGTTAGCCATTGGCAAATCGGTAGCTTTGCCATGCGTTTGCCATCGACGTTCGGCTCCCTTCTTGCCAGCCTGTGACCTTTTGGCGGCCATATCCACGAGACGATCGTATTCTTCGCGCAGTCGTTTCTGGACGAGTCTTCCGTCTCGGCCTTGCTTGAAGCAAGCTAGGACGCGCTCACGACAGGCACTCCATCGAGCGGTGTCTAACCTGGCCCAGCGGGCGAGGAGACCCTCGTCGGGAGGCAGTGTCGCTGCGGGGTCCTCTTGCCACGACATCAGCAGGAGGCGGAAGTAGGCGCCCAGTTCTTCTGCGGTCATGGCGTCAACGCGGTTGTCGCCAAGGAACTCTTTGACCCACATGCCAAAGAATGGGAACGGGTGTGCCATAGTGGGTTACTCCCCGGTTCCCTTTGTGTTTTCTTGGTCGCAGTAGGCAGATAGGACAGACTTAAACGAATCTCTGACTTCCTCCCATGAAACATAACCTGAGATGACTGACACAAACTCTTCAGGCGACACGCCAGGTGGCAAGTTAAATACGCACTTGGCGAGTTCGTAGACTTGGCAAAGATCAAACCCTTTCATTTTCAGGGCTTGCAAAATCTCCTTTTCTGATTCCGCGCGAAACAGATATTCCTCTTCGTGGCAGTCTTCGCATAAGGTCCGGAGAGCCTCCTGAGGATAATCCCAAGGGTCGTTTCCATAGGTTTTTTTCTTGGCCGAGTCGCCCGCCATAGCCAATCTCCCCACCGCCTCATCGCGGGTACGTTGCCGCTTCCATGAGGACTTCCTCAATCACCGCGTCCTCTATTCTTCTAGCCACGCTTTCGGCGAAGTACCTACCATACCGTTCCCATATTGGTTCGCGTCCAGCGCGCGTGGATGCGGAACCCATGTTGCCGGAGCGTGGCGTCCCCCTTGGGATAGCGGTCGGTGGTGTCGGGCCAGGCGTGGGCGGGAGAATCTTCCTTGGACATTGGTGAAACTCCCTTTTCAGTCGTCATCGTCGCCTTCGTCCTCTGAGTCATACTCGTCAGTTCTCTTGACCTTCACCTTCGTCTTGGTCTGGCAGTTGATGGTGAAGCCGTCGAACTCGTAGGTATCCAGCCCGTGCTCGCGCATGAGCCCGAGCAGACGGTCGTGCTTTTCAACTTCGTCTTTGGTCATCTCCATCCGTTCGTCGCGGACCTTTACGTAGTCTTCCGCGGCCCGGTCGATGGCCGCAACAGATGGTGGTTCCATGCCGGGGAGATGGTTTTGCTTCAGGCGCTTGCGGGGTTTGGGCTTGGTCTTCGTGGCCATTTAGACTCCCTCCTTGAGAGATGGGGTTTAGGATGCGGTTGCCGTGCTTACTCCCTGTTGGTCCACTTCTCCAGCGACCAGTAAGTGCCGAAGTTGGCTGAGAGCGGCTCGCGACCCAATTCGATGTAGCTGCCGTCCGACATGCGGATTTCGACAACGGCATGAGCGTGCGGGTCGTTCTCACCGCCTTCGCGTTTAATCAGAACGCCGAGCACCTTGCGGTCATCGACGATGTCTAGTGGCTCCATTGGCTTAACCTCCTTCTTCACCAGGCTCCCGCCGTCCAAATCGTCCTTGAAGTAGTACCCAGGCGGAATGTGCGGCTCTTCGCAGTGTCTATTGATGATGGCGACAACACGGTCTACCCAAATCTGGAATCCAGCAGCCATGTCCTGCTCGACAGTCGCGGACATTTCGGCATCGGCCTCGATGTCGTCGAGTGTGTCGTGTATCTCTTCGGCGGCTGCACGCATCCAGTCCATTGGCCATCACCTTGTCTTCGCAGTTGTCGCACACGAACGTAACGAGCTGGCCTTCGATGTCGTGACTCATCTCCGTTACCTCGCCCACAAGCGATCCCTAGGTCTGAATGGCTGGGTGATATTGATCTGGCGTCGTGTTGAATGTCCACGCCACGGCCTCTTTTGCGGTTTGGCAATTCGGGTTGACGCGAATGAAGTAATCCTTGAAAGAGCCGTCCTGCTCCATGGTGCTGTTGACGACCCTCACCATGACCAGAGGCTCATCTCCCGGAATCTCCTTGCGATAAAGAACGCCCCAGTCATCGCGGTGGATCTCCTTGGCTCCGCTGTCCATCAAGTAGCGGGCCTGGCCATAGCGCTCGATCAGCACACGTCTTACCTCGGCGTTGCGTTCGTCTTCGATGTGTTTAATCGTGATCAGGTCGGGCCGTGTTACCGCGAATGCCGGCACATGGACGCCGTGCCAGAAGTAGAGGTTCTCCACGTCCGATTCGACGGCCGCGTAGCTACTGTTGTGCAGTCGGCGACCTCCGGGCGTCTGCTCGAAGTGCATCTGCGGCTTGGCGATCCAGAAGACAGTATCGTCGGTCCAATGCAGAAACCAGGCACCGGCAAGAAACGCCTCAAATAGAGGGCTTGCCCAACGATCGACTTCTTGATTCCCGAGTTGTTTGCAGCCGAGATGCGTCGTCGCTATCCACGAAAGGTCAAAACGCCACCATCGCCACCATCCCCCCGCTTGAAGACACCAAGCGATGAACCGATGCAACGCGTCGCGGGCGGCGGGGGCGTCGCGGGCGTCGAGGGCGTCGCGGGCGT
>FKKE01000602.1_pt2 | contig 20381 bp, 25 predicted proteins | sample 1106331 | NCBI WGS metagenome assembly FKKE01 (sample SAMEA3931202, study PRJEB13176) | freshwater metagenome | biome: Drinking water system; feature: drinking water; material: freshwater | place: China | collected 2013-02-06 | reverse complement strand
ACTTTGGTTACTTGTAACTAATTATGAGATTCAACCACCAATTAAAAAAAGACATAAAGTATAGTAAGATTGCTAAACCTGTATGGCGACATACGATGATTTTGCAAAGCTTGATGTTAGAGTAGGTGAAATTATTGCTGTTGAAGATTTTCCTGAAGCAAGACATCCTGCATACAAATTAACCATCGACTTTGGTAGTGAAGTGGGTATTAAAAAATCAAGCGCACAATTAACCAAATATTATAAAAAGGAGGACTTAGTTGGTAAAAAGGTTTTAGGTGTTGTCAATTTCCCTGTAAAACAAATTGGTCCTTTTTTATCAGAAGCCCTTACTTTGGGTGTGCCTGATGCTAATGGGGATTGTATACTAATTACACCGGAGAGCGACAGCGCCGTTATCGGTGGTAAACTGTATTAATCTTTCTAATATGCAAGATAAGTTTGAGAAAAAAGAGTTGAAGAAGAAAAGCGTTAGTTTATCAGACTGGTATAGCGATGTTATTTTAAAGGCTGAGCTGGCAGACTATGGTCCTGCAAAAGGCACCATGGTTATTCGCCCATATGGCTACGCCATTTGGGAAACTATTCAAAAAACACTTGACGGCTGGTTTAAGGCTGGGGGAGTACAAAATGCCTACTTTCCGCTTTTTATTCCCATGAACCTTTTGCAAAAAGAAAAAAGCCACGTGGCCGGTTTTTCACCTGAACTGTGGGTGGTTACTCACGGAGGCGGTAAAGAGCTCACAGAACCGTTAGTTGTAAGACCTACTTCTGAAACCATTATGTATGAAATGTATAAAAGGTGGATTAAAAGCTGGCGTGATTTACCCTACCTTATTAATCAGTGGAATAATGTTGTACGTTATGAACTCAGGACCTATCTTTTCTTGCGTACTTCTGAGTTTTTGTGGCAAGAAGGCCACACGGTGCACGAAACCGAAGGGCAGGCGATGGATATGGTATTTACCGCTCTTGAGTGGTATAGACGAGTTTACGAAGAGGTTTTAGCAATTCCTGTTATTGCGGGCCAGAAAAGTGAAAGTGAAAAGTTTGCAGGCGCCAAGGTTACCTATACGGTTGAAGCCCTAATGCCCGATGGCAAGGCCTTGCAAGGAGGTACTTCCCATAACCTTGGTCAGAACTTTTCCAAGGCTTTTGGCCTGACTTTCCAAGGAAGAGATGGTAAAGAAGAGTTTGCTTGGCAAACATCTTGGGGCTTTTCCACAAGAAGTATGGGAGGCCTTTTTTTGGCGCACGGCGACGACCACGGGGTAGTTTTGCCACCAAAGGTGGCACCTATTCAAGTAGTCATAATACCCATTCAAGGTGGAGATAGCGGCGCAACTGACTTACAAGTCTATGTTGACCAAATAGCGGGGGACTTGGAAAAAGCCAACATCAGGGTGCATGTAGATAGAAGAGAAGGTCAAAGTACTGGCAGAAAATTTAATGATTGGGAAGTAAAAGGTGTGCCTTTAAGGTTTGAAATAGGGCCAAATGAGAAGGTACAAAAGATTGTTACTATGACAAAAAGAAATACGGGTGAAAAGCTTGTCTTTAGTCGTGAGGATATTGCTACTGAAACTGGCAATCAATTAGAGGCAATACAAAATGAACTTTATCAAGTTGCCCAGGAATTTTTACAAAAAAATACTTTCGAAGTTGATAACTATGATAAGTTTAAAGAAATTATGGCGGGAACTAGAGGTTTAATAAAGGCAACCTGGTGTGAAAACGCCACTTGTGAAGCAAAGATTAAGGAAGAAACCAAAGCAACTACTCGGGTCAAACCACTTGATGCTCCCGAGGTTACTGATGGTAAATGCATATACTGTGGCAAACCAGCAAATTCTATTTGGTATTTTGGTCAAAGTTATTAATGGGCAAAAAAAAGGTTGTTGTCTTGGGTGGTGGAACAGGAACCTACACTGTGCTTTCAGGGCTTCGCAAATACCCAAATGTTGAGCTTTCAGTAATTGTTTCCATGATGGACTCGGGTGGTAGTAACCGTGTTATTCGTGACGAGTTTGGCCTTTTGCCAACTTCGGACATTCGCCAATGTATGGTTGCACTCTCATCTGAAAAGCCAAGCGAGATAGTGCGCAAACTCTTTACGTATCGCTACTCAACAGGCACTGGTATTGCCGGTATGACTTTTGGCAATCTTTTTATGGCGGCCCTCACGGAAATTTATGGTTCGCAAGAAGTCGCTATTGAAAAAACCTGTGAATTTTTAGATGTGCAGGGAAGTATTCTGCCAGTAACTTTTGAAAGTACTAATTTGGTTGCACGCTACGATAATGGTAAGCAGGTTTTGGGTGAACACTTTATTGATGAGCCTGAGGAAAAGCTTTTAAAACGTAAAATAGTTGAACTGTCTGTTTTTCCACCGGCAAGGGGAAATCCTAAAGCACTTAGTGCAATTGCTGCAGCCGATTTGATAGTACTAGGACCCGGGGACCTTTACACGAGCATTCTTTGTAATTTGGTTATTGATGGTGTAGCTTCCGCTATAAGGCAAGCAAAAGGTAGAAAAGTGCTTGTTATGAATTTGATGAGCAGGCTGGGACAAACAAGTGGTTTCACGGCGCTTGACCATGTTGGTGAAATTGAGAAGTATGTTGGTCCAAAGTCGTTAGACTTTGTTTTGGTGAACAGCGGCAGATTTCCAGATGTGACCCTAACGCGTTACAAGGAGGAAAATACGCTGCCTGTTGTGGACGATTTAGTTGACGGTAGCTTTCAAGTAGTACGAGGCGACTTTGTTGGTAAAACAGTTTTTAAAAAAGAAAAAAGCGATAAACTTGTAAGGTCTCTTATACGCCATGACCCGGATAGTCTTGCAAAAGCGCTGGTGGGGCTTTTGTAAAACTACCAGCCTTCGGTTTGTAATTAGTCTCAAAAAATCGGTAGTTTCATCCTCTTGCCCCACTTTTCACGACCAGTTATAGTGGAAATATTGATTATGGACAGCTGCTTGTTTTGTAAAATTATTAAGGGAGAAGTTCCCTCTACCAAAGTTTATGAAAACGAAGACGTTTTTGCTTTCAGAGATATTGAGCCACATGCCCCAACCCATATTCTTATTGTGCCAAAAAAGCACATTGATAACCTTGCGCATGCATCTTTAGACGACCAAGCACTGTTGGGCAAGCTTTCTTTAGCCGCAAAGAGTATTGCTCAAGAGCAAGGTATTTTAGGTGCTTTCAAGTTAACAACAAATAGCGGTGCTTTTGCAGGTCAAGTGGTTATGCATTTGCATTTCCACTTACTTGGCGGTTGGGAGAAAAAGGAAGATGTTAAGTCCGAACTCCACCAGTAGTTTTTATGTGAACTTAGATTTGCGTATTTATGATAGCAAGCCAAATAATTAAAAAGATAGGTGAAGCTTTGAAGGCTAAGGATGAATTGCGACTGTCAACACTTCGCATGTTAGCAAGTGCCCTCAATTATGAAAAAATTGCTAAACAGCATGACTTAACGGCCGAGGAAGAGCTGGTGGTAGTAAAAAAAGAGGCCAAAAAAAGAAGTGATGCCATTGAGGCGTACGAAAAAGCTGGTGCACAAGATAGGGCAGACAAGGAAAAGGGAGAGCTAGCGATACTTAAAGAGTATTTGCCAGCCGACATGAGTGATAGCGACTTAGCAGTTATTATTGATAGAGTGATGGGCGAAACAGGCGCCAAAACTATGGCCGATATGGGCAAGGTAATTGGTCTAGTAGTAGCGCAGGTAAAAGGTGGGGCAGATGGTGGTAGAGTGGCTAAGCTGGTTAAGGAAAGGTTAGAAAATGGTGCGAGTTCACTTTAAAAAAGAGGCAACTTGTCCAATTAAAGCGGGGGACATTAAAAAATATTTAAGCACATTTTTGGTGAGTGAGGGCCTTTTACAAGATGCGGATGTTTCGGTTGTCATGGTTGGTCAGCAAGAAATGCTGTCTCTAGCCCAAAAATATCTGGGGGAGAAGGACGTTTTACATAATGTGCTATCTTTTCCTGCAAAGGAGGGTGGTGATTTTATTTACCCACCGGGTGGCACGCTATATTTGGGGGAAATAATAGTCTGTTACAAAAAAGCGCTTGAAGAAGCCGAAGAGGAAAATTTAAATGTAACAGAAAAGGTTAGGGAACTTGTTTGTCATGGGGCCTTGCATCTTTTAGGTAAACATCACGACTAGGGGTTTAGTGGTCTTAAGTTAAACTTAGCTAGTTTACAAATATGACTTTTTATTTGAAATATCGTTCAAAAACTGTTGAGGAACTTGACATTTTGGAAGTGCGTGAAGCTCTTAAGGGTATGATTGCGGCGGGTAATATTCCCCACGCCATCCTTTTTTCTGGCCCAAGAGGGGCGGGTAAGACTTCGGCAGCGCGTATTTTAGCTAAGGCAGTTAATTGTGAAAACCCGACTAAGGAAAAAGAGCCATGCAATAAGTGTGTAAATTGTCTTGCAATTTCCAAAGGCGACAACCTTGATGTTATTGAAATAGATGCGGCCAGCCACAGGGGTATAGATGATATTCGCGGGCTGCGAGACGCTGTTAAGCTTGCGCCGACTTCGCTAAAGATGAAAGTTTATATTATTGATGAGGCACATATGTTAACCCTTGAAGCCTCAAACGCGCTTCTTAAGACTTTGGAGGAACCGCCGAGTCACGTTATGTTTATTTTAGCTACAACAAATCCAGAAAAGCTCATTGAAACCATTCGTTCCAGAACGACTAATGTTAATTTTAGAAAAGCCAATAGGGAAGAAATAATAAGGGCGCTTACCCGCGTTACCCGCGGTGAAGATATAAAAGCTGATAAAGATGCTCTCGAAGTTATTGCGGATATGTCTGACGGTTCATTTAGAGATGCGGTAAAACTTTTGGAGCAGCTTACACTGTCCAAAAAGGCAGTAACTAAAAAAGATGTTGAAAAACTACTTCTTGGAGGGAGCGATTTTGATGCTAATTTATTTTTGAAACATCTTGTGGGCCGCGATGCTAAAAGTATGGTTAGCATGATAGAAAAGGCAAGTAATGGCGGTTTACTGGCCAAAAACATGGTTTACATTATTACAACTAACTTAAAAGACGCCCTATTGGCCAAAGTAGGCGTTGGTAGCGATAAACTGGCAGACTTAACTAAGAGTGACATTATTGAACTATTGAGCCTTTTGGGAAGCGCTTCTGCGAGTTCATTAAATTTCGTTATTGACCAAGTAGCTTTAGAGGCGGCACTCATATCTTGGTGTGGGGAAGGTAGTACCGAAAAAAGCGGTGAAGAACCAAAAGTGGAAGCAAAACCAAAAAAACTGGAGGAAGCACAAGAAAAAGTGCTAGAGTCCAAAGTCAACAAAAATCAGACAGTTACGGCTCCCAAAAACTTCCTTGCCTTAAATCATGAAATTTGGCAGAAAGTAATGGCTCTTATTAGACCCATTAATGCTTCAACAGAGGCTCTTCTTAGAGCGTCGCACCCCCTTAACTTTGACGGTAAAATACTCACTCTGGGAGTTTACTACAAGTTTCACAAAGAGCGTCTTGAAGAGTCAACCCACAGGCGTGTTTTGGAAGACATTATTTCAAGTGTTTTAGGCAGTGAAATTAGAGTTGTTTGCACTCTTAGCGAACCGCCTGCGAAACCCCAAGAAGAGGTGGTTAGTGATAGCGTTACTCCCGAAGTTGCACTTGCACCTTCGGACACTATTTTGACTGAGGCCAAAGATACCGATATAATAAAAATCGCTCAGGAAGTATTTGGAAGTTAAATTATGTTTGATAAGCTTAAACAAGCAAAGCAACTTTTACAGCTTAGACAGCAGGCCAAGAAGCTGCAAGAAGAGTTATCACAAATAACCCACAGCGAAGAAGATGGGGACTACCAAGTGATTGTTGATGGCACCCAAAATATTGTAAGTATTAAGCTTTCAGGTGAGGAGCAGGAAAAGTTGGTTAGACTCCTGAATAGAACCATGAAAGAGATTCAGAAAAAGTCTGCTAAAAAGATGATGGACATGGGTGGCGGACTTTCAGGCCTTCTGGGAGGACTTGGACAGTAAGTTAACTAGTATAACTCCTCAAATGACTTTAGCTTAGTGCTTTGTTAGAATTACTCTTGTATGCGTATCCCCAAGCCAGTACAAAACGTTATCGAATCTTTTGAAAAACTGCCTGGTATTGGTCCCAAAACGGCCCAGCGGCTAACTTTTTATTTACTCCATGTTCCCCAAACTGAACTGGAAAACTTTTCGGAGGCTCTTACCAATTTAAAGAAGTTAACCATACTTTGTTCGATTTGTAAAAATGTGTCAGAGACCGACCCGTGTGGTATATGTGCCGACGCAGGTCGCGATAGCGCCACTATTATGGTTGTTGAGGAACCACTTGATATTCTAGCTATTGAAAAAGCTGGTAGATATAAGGGGGTGTACCATGTGCTTCACGGTAGCATTAACCCTTTGGAAAATATCGGTCCTGATGAGCTTTATATAAATGACCTTTTGGGTCGTTTTGGCAATGGCAACCCGGAAGTGGGTGAAGTGATTATAGCGACCAACCCGACTATGGAAGGGGAGGCGACCGCTATGTATATCGCTAAAAAGCTGAAAGGCCCAAATGAGAACTTAAAAATTACGCGTTTGGGTATGGGTATGCCAACTGGTGCAAGTTTGGAGTATACAGATGAACAAACCTTAAGTCAGGCAATAGAGGGGAGGCGCGAGTTTTAATATGGCAAATCAATTTACAAGACAATTTGGTCAAACAGCCGGTGACTTTGCCAAAAAGGTGGCTAAGCAGATGGTTGGAGAACCCTTAGAACTTATGAAAAACACTAAAAAGCAGGTTGTCACACCGGAGGTGGGTAAAGCCGAAGAGGTAAGAAGTAGAGTGATGGAACAAAGTGAGCTACTACCGAAAGTTGATGAGCAGGCAGTTAAATCGGCGGACTTGAAGCGTATCGGAGAACTGGAGGCAGAGGTCAGAAATCTTATTGGCCAAAGAGAAAAACAGCGCGAAGAGTGGCGCAAGAGGATTGAGGAACAAATGGCTCTGGGTCAGAAAAACCAGCAAGACTCAAAGGAGCTTATTCAGCCAACCACTAAAAGGAAGTCTGGTTTTATGGGTATGGTCAAAGGCAAACAAGGCACAAAGGAAGTAGGTAAAGCCATGTCCGGTTAATAAAAGGGAAGCTTCCTTGTACAATTGTCTTAGTTAACAAATATGCAACTATATAACACAAGAACACGCAAAAAGGAGCAGTTTGCTCCGTTGATTCCTGGAAAAGTGGGTATGTACACCTGTGGCATGACTGTTTATGACTATGCCCACATAGGCCATGGTAGAAAATATGTTACTGATGATATTTTAAAGCGCGCACTTATCTACAATGGTTACGAAGTTAAACATGTGCAAAATGTTACCGATGTAGGTCATTTGGTTTCAGACGCAGATAGTGGTGAGGACAAAATGGAAAAGGGAGCCAAAAAAACCGGTAAAACAGTTTGGGAGGTTGCCGAGTTTTACGAAAAGCATTTTTACGCTTCTATGGAGAAGCTTAATATCATTAATCCTGATGTAGTATGCAAGGCAACGGAGCATATTGCTGAGCAGCAAGAGTTAATTGAAAAACTCTTTGTCAATGGTTTTGCTTACGATACGCCAGAAGCCGTTTATTTTGATGTTACCAAGGACCCGGGCTATGGAGCCTTAACCGGTCAAAAATTAGCCGATAAAAAAAAGGCAGTACGTGAAGAAGTTGAAACAGGAGAGTACAAAAAAAATCCGCAGGACTTTGCCTTGTGGTTTAAGCGCGTTGGTAGATTTACCGATCACTCTATGCACTGGGCAAGCCCTTGGGGCGACGGTTTTCCCGGCTGGCATATCGAGTGCTCCGCCATGAGCATGAAATACTTGGGTGAGCAATTTGATATCCACACAGGCGGTGAGGACCACATACCGGTCCACCACCCAAATGAAATTGCTCAAAGCGAGGGTGCAAGTGGCAAAAGGCCATTTGTGAATTACTGGCTGCACACTGCTTTTTTGACAGTCGATGGCACTAAAATGAGCAAAAGCTTAGGAAACTTTTATACACTTGAAGATGTTGAGAAAAGAGCTGTTGACCCATTGGCTCTACGCTATTTTTATTTAGGGGCACATTATAAAAGTGCCCTCAATTTTACTTGGGAGGCATTAACCGCTGCCCAAAATTCGCTTAACAAATTAAAAGAACAAGTTTTTGCTGCTAAGAGCCAAAAGGATAGAACTGTGCTTTCCCAAGAGAAGTCGCAAAAAGTTGACATGTTTCAACAGAATTTTAAAGATGCTATAAACGACGATCTTAATACTCCGCAGGCGCTGGCTGTTTTGTGGTCGGTTCTCAAAAGTAATATCCCTTCTGAGGATAAGTATGATTTGGCTATTAACTTTGACGAGGTTTTGGGGTTGAGGCTAGCTCAGGCAACTGTTGAATTTAGCGTTCCAAGCGAGATTCAAGATTTAATCACTCAACGAGAAAACTTTAGGCAAAGGGGTCAGTTTAATGAGGCTGATGAAGTACGACTAAAAATTGAAAACATGGGTTTTAAGGTTTTAGATTCTGAGAAAGGCACTATAGTAAAACCGTCTTAATTTTTAGTACAATAATTTTGTCATGCCCAAACTAATTAAAAGTTTTGCCTTGTCGTTATTTAGCTCCCTTTTGCTTACTGGTTTAATAATTACTCCTGTTATTTCGGCGCAAGACTCAGAGGTGCTCGTTGATGATACACCCTTTGAAAAACAGTATGCCAATTACCAAGCGAAGTTTAAGCAGTATGACACCCTTCATCAAGAATATGTAGTCAAAAGGTCGCAGTATATGAGGTTTAAAACCCTAACTTCTCAAGAAGACGCTTATGATGCCACTCTTGCCATGCTACTTGCTAGAAACGATGTTTTAGTAGCCTATTTTCAGTCTTTAAAAGAAAAGCTTAAAGAGGGCGAAGATATTCCAGACGATGCGGAGGCAAGACTTATATTAACAATAGATGATGAGGTTGGTTGGTTAACCACTCATCAAAATCAAACTTCCACAGCTGGTACTTTGGATGATTTAGTTACTGATTCAAAAACCGCTTCTTCCAGGTTTGCCAATAATCAGACCATCATAGCTTATGAAAGCCTGGCCGCCTTTTCACTGGGCCGTATGCTTGGTTACGAAAGGCGCACTCAAGACCTATACGATGACTTAAAGAAAAAAATCGATGAGGTAAGAAGTGAGACAAGGGAAGGTTACACTTTTTCAGCTGGCAAGTTTCAAGTACTTGATAGGTGGATGTTTGATGCCGAAACCAGAATAACGCGCGCTAAGCAAAAAACAACCGATGCCCAGTCATTCTTTAGTACAAAAAATATTAAATCAAAAGGCACCGAAGCACTTAATCAGTACAATAACACTCTAAAGACCTTAGGTGAGGCACAACTTTTCTTAAAAGAGGCGAATACTTTTATGAGTGAAGTGATTCGCGAACTTAAAACTGCTGAGAATTAGTATGGCTGACGATATAAATACAAAGAGAATTGATAGCCCGAATGCTAGTGGTGCGCAAGACACGGGCAAAAAGGCTATGGGTGGTATTGGTGGCTGGTTTAGTGCACTTTTGGGTAAGCCCAAAACCACAGCTTCTGCCACTGAGACTAAAAAAGAAGTTGTGTCTACCGAAAAGTCGGTAGAGACTCCCAGACCTGAAGAGCCACTTGTTGTGACAGATTTTTCAAAAGAGGATAGTGTTAAAGAAGACCTGGTAAAATTCAAAACCCTGTTGAGTAAATANNATATAAGGCAGGTGTAGGTGAGAAAATGGCGCCCGTAACTTCAAAAGGAGTTGAAAAAATGAACGCGGCCATAAATACTAGCGCAAGTGTTGCCGATAAACCGTTTTATAAAAAGATAATCAAATTATTTTTTGTAGTGTTTTTTGTTCTTATTCTTATATATGTTGGGGCTACGCTTTTTAATATATTGAGGCGAAGAGGTGTAACACAAGTGACAGATGACCCAACGCCCACACCCATACCCTATGAGCCCACAAAACCTTCAGTCTATGCAGACGATGCAGCTGTTTTAAAACTTGAAGAAGATATCGATGTTTTGGAAAAAGAATTGGCACGCATTGGCCTTCGGGAAAACGACCTTATTCCTCCCAAACTTGATTTTGAAGTGACTTTTAAATAAAACTAGCTAACTCTAATTTTTTTTAATTTAAAATCTGCTGACTTTTCTTCAACAATAAGGCCTACATTATCGATTAAGGAAAAGTGTGCGCGTACTTCATTTTGAAACTTTTCTGCTAATCCCGCAGAATAGCGATTGTACATGCCATTTTCAGTACCCCGGCAAAGTTTATTTTCATATTCTCTAACTATTTCCATGATTTTTTCGCCTTCACTATTAAACTGCTTTTGTAGTCCTACCTGGTTGAGTGAATAATCCATATGTAGCTTAGCGAATGCGTCAAAAGCTGCTTTATTTTCATCAAGCATTTTTTGGTAATACTCTTTGTATTTTGGCATACCAGTTGATTTTCAACGAAGTTTTTATAAAAATCAACTGGTTCACTAAAAAAAGTAAAAATAATTTTAGCAATTGTTGGGCGGATTGGTATAATAATTGTGTGATAACAGTTGGTATTATTGGACTTCCAAATAGTGGCAAGTCAACGCTTTTTAATGTGCTTATCTCTGAAAAGAAGGCAAAAACTGCTGTTACCCCATTCACCACTATTGTCCACCACGAATCACTAGTTAGTTCTGAAGGTGGTGACTTTAAGTTTTTGGATATTGCCGGCTTGGTGCGCGGTTCCCACAGGGGACAGGGTATGGGCAATGCTTTTTTGGAAAAGATAAGAGTTGCTGATATTTTGCTGCATGTAGTGCGTGCTTTCTATAGTTCAATTGTTAGCCATCCCCATAGAATTCACGAACCTGGGAGTTTAGCACAAATCACTGAAGACATTGAGGTTGTCAAAGAAGAGTTGCGTGTTGCTGGTGTCCACAAACCCGTTATCTATGTTTTGAACTTCGACCAACACAAAATGACCTCAGGTGTTGTAAAAGAATATATTTCGCAAGTTGAACACAAGTTTGGTGGTTCGGTTATGGGCGTTTGTGCAAAACTGGAAGAAGACTTACTTGGGCTGACAAGCGATGAAAGGGACAAGCGCTTGCAAGAGGCGAATATCGACGAAGTGGCACTAACAAAAGTAGTTAAAAGAGCCACTTTACTTATACCGCAAAAAAGTTTAGATTGATTGCATGAAGGGTAAAGGGCTTTTAATCATCGTTATCATGCTTCTTCTGGGACTTGGTGGTTACTTCGTAATGTCCAATAAAGACGCTTCACCAAAGGGTGGTACTGATAGTGGTGTTGTAGGCAAAAAGGCTGACGACAAAGCCACTGGTGGCCTTAATTCACTCAAGGGTCTATTTACTGCAGGTATCCCCCAACAGTGTACATTCAAAAGCGAGATGGACGGTTATACCAGCGAAGGCACGGTTTATGTGGTTAAGGGCAAAATGCGCGGTGACTTTTCAAGTGTTGTGAGTGGTAAGACAATGGCTTCTCACATGATAGTTGATGGTGAGACATCTTATATTTGGACAGACGGTGAGAAAAAAGGCTATAAGACTACTTTCACCCAAGAAATGAAAGACGAAGCGCAGAAGGCGACTGAAGAAAAAGATACTCCCAAACCCACAGGGGGAGTGGATTTAGACCAAATGGTTGATTACAACTGTAAACCCTGGGGAGCGGACGGTTCTTACTTCCAACTGCCTGAAGATGTAGAGTTTTTGTCACTAGAGGACATGATGAAAAGTGTAACCGGTCAAATGGGTGCACAGTGTTCAATTTGTGACCAACTAACGGGTGATCAGAAAACCCAGTGTTTGACTTCACTAAATTGCAATTAAGTTAAGCCGTTCTTTTGCTTCTTTGAGATTTTCGTTGTAATAAACAGCCTTTTCGTATTCAGCTTTAGCACTCGTGACGTTACCCTGATTCAAAAATACGTTTCCACGGATAATATAAAGTTCAGAAAAAGCTCTGTTGCCGTTTTCTATGATATTACTGGTAATACTTAAAACCCGGTCGTAATTGCCCAGTTGATAGTAGGCTTTAATGGGCTCGATTTGATACCAGAGAGCTCTTTTGGGTAGCAAACTTTCGACTTTTTCAAACTCATTTACAGCGTCTTGATATTTGCCAATATTAAAATACGCGATTGAAAGTAAAAAGCGTGTTGTTGTGTCTTCGGGTGTTATGGTGAGTGCGTGTGTTAGGCCTGCCGCTGTTTTTTCCCAAGCGACTTGCTCATCTATGTACTCACCAAGAATTTCTTTTGCAGTCTCCAATTTTTCTTGTGGTACCAGTACAAGGTATTGGTAACCAAACTGTTTCCAAAGTGCCATAAAGTCAAGGTAGGTGTAGGTAAGTTCCCTGCCCTGCAGGGAGTCGTTTTGTGTTAACTCTCTCTTCCGGTCATCGTAACCATAAATGACACGGTAGTGACCGATATCCTCGTTTTTCTTGGTTAGAGTAGTTGTAATTACAGGCATATCATTGACAATGAACTTTTTAAGAAGTTCAATATTGCCACCTGGTCGATAAAAAGCAATAAAGCCAATGCTATCGGCTTTTTGAGCCAGTTCTTCAAGTGTCACCGATTTATCGTCGTTGTCACCGCTTTTTACCTGGTAAGGCCTAAGATCTTGGCCCAGCTTCTCTTGGGTTTCGACAATGCCGTAAAAAGAAAGTGCCATGGATAAGGCAGCTGGACCGCAGTTATTAAATGTTTGAAAGCTATGGCTACCGCCTTGCATGGTATATTTTTCGGGTAGGGCACTATTTACCGGTATGTTTGTAGGTGATTCTTCCGTTGACTTGTGAAGTCTGGTTCTAACTTCTGGGTTGTTTTTGACAGGAGCTTGGTTTTTTAATGATATGGCAGCAGTAATAACGACCATAAGTACTAAAAAACTAACGATAAGAGCTTTGTTTTTCACCATACAATTGTAGCAAAAGGGACTCACAAAGACCTTGTCGTGTAAAATTAACTTATCATGGGATTAAATTGGCCATTTAGAATACTTCTTTTTGGCCTACTTATTGGGGTGGCCCTTTTATTAACCAACTTACTTTTAGGCAAAAACGCTCCGCAGGAGAAGGTTGGTGAAGGGGTGGAAAAAATAGACTTACCGACTTTTACTGGCTTGACTGAAAAAAGCCCTATTCCCACACCCTTTTTATTTCAGGATATGACCTTGCCATACCTAAGAGGGCGTGGTTACCAAAGTAGTATTACTATAGTTGAAGAAATTAATAAAAATGCAAGCTACACCAGCTATTTAGTTTACTATGACTCAGATGGTTTGAAAGTATATGGTCAATTAACAAGACCTAGTGACGAGGTACCCGAAGGTGGTTGGCCGGCAGTAGTCTTTGTGCATGGCTACATACCACCCGAAAACTACAAAACACTTGTTAACTATGCCTCACATGTGGATTCTCTGGCCAGGGCGGGTTTGGTTGTTTTTAAAATCGATCTGCGCGGCCATGGTAATTCCGAAGGTGAAGCAGGTGGTGGTTATTATGCGGGTGACTACGTGATTGACACACTAAACGCCAAGTCTGCTCTTGCAAATATGGACTACGTAAATCCAAAAAAGATTGGTTTGTGGGGTCATAGTATGGCGGGCAATGTTGTTTTTAGAAGTTGGGTTGCCAAATCGCAAGAAATTCCTAAGGTTGTTATATGGGCTGGAGCGGGTTATACCTATACCGACCTACAAAGCTATATGATTAGTGATTCATCATATAGACCGCCGGCAACTGATTCAGAAAGGGCAAAAAAGCGTCAACTACTTATTGACACCTATGGTAGCTTTAACCCCAACCATTGGTTTTGGCAACAAGTGCCTGCAACCAATTACCTTAGTGGTGTGAATGGTGAAATTAATATACATCACGCCGTTAATGACAACGTTGTCAGTATTGAATACAGTCGCAACTTAGCTAAAGTCTTAAAAGACCAAGCTATTAATCACAAAGTTTTTGAGTATGCCAGTGGTGGTCACAATTTAACGGGTGATAGTTTTAGTTTTGTAATGCAAAGGACTGCAGAATTTTTTAAAGATTATTAACTTTCTCTGGTGCTACTTTTTTCTCTTTGGGTTGCAAAAGTAGAATCTCCAACCAGCTTATTACAAGAGTTGCCAGTAGTTTTTGAAATAGGCCTTTATAATCCCAAAATACGCCAGTCCAGTAAACCAAAAACCAAGTTAAGCTAAGGAAAAACGCACCATAGCCCACAGCTTGCGTTTGCTTAACAAGCGATTTATAAGTTGGTTCGCTAGCGAAAGTTTTTGCAATGAAGTTTATGCCAATGGGTGACACAATAACAAAGCCAAAGACTAAGCCAATGTGTACTATAGCGCTTGGTGAGAGTGCGCTATAGTTAATCATAAAGTTGTCTATGTGATGGGGTGGCGAAAAAGCAATAAGCGCCAAAGTTAGTGCACAAAATGCCATAACCTTTTTCACTAATAGTTGTGATTTTTTATGAATCATGTTTTCGGAAATTATGATGCCAAATGCATATATCCCGGCGGCAAATTGCAGAAAGTTTAATTTGGCAACCCAAGCATATTTAAGAATAAGCAGTCTACTAATGGTGTGGCGTAGGTTGTCATATCCTGGTGATAAAAAACCCAATATAAGCGAAGTAACCATAAAAACAATTGGGCTAGCAATTGCAAAGATATATATCAACTTTTTTGGCCAGTTTAACGACTCTTTAATTAGCATGCCTTCATTCTAATGACTTTTGCTTGTTTTCTAAAGGGTTTGAGTTACACTTGAATTTAAGGTGCTCAAGTGGCAAAAAAGCGCATGAAGAAAAAAAAATATTTTAGATTCATTAAAACAGTATTTTTTTTAGTAGCCCTTGCACTTGTAGTTGGAGCAATTGGAGCGAGAACAAGTTTTTTCAATAAAGCCAACTTTGAAGAAATAGGTAGGGGTGCTAATTTGCAAGTTAACTTTGGCAGCTCCCACCCCTTTTTTAGAAACTGGCGCTACCTTGCCCAGGGTGGTGAATCGCCAAAAGATAGTCTTATCAAGGTTGCAGAAGAGGTGCGCAAACTTGATATTGCCTATGTGAGAATTGATCATATTTATGACTTTTACGAAACAGTTAAAAAAGGGCCTAATGGCTTGGAATTTGACTGGACAAGGCTTGACCGCGAGTTAACGGCAATAACCGAAATGGGGGCAAAACCCTTCATCTCGCTTTCTTATATGCCGCCTGCAATATCTGGAGGCACCGAAGTAGATTTACCTGTAAATTGGGCAGATTGGCAAGTAGTTGTGCAAAAGACTATTGAGCATGTAAGCGGTAAAGGCAATTTAGGTATGCGAGATGTTTACTATGAAGTTTGGAATGAACCAGACCTTTTCGGCAAATTTACCATTGGTGGAGACAAAAATTACCTTGACCTTTATAAGTACGCAAGTTTGGGGGCACAAGCGGCAAGCGACACTCACAGTTTTAAGTTCGGCGGTCCGGCAATGACTAACCTTATGCGTAAGTGGTTTGACGGACTTCTCAGTTTTGTTGCAAACAACAATTTACGTTTGGATTTTGTGTCATGGCACAGATACTCTAAAAACATAGAAGACTTTGAAAGCGATGTCCAAAATGCAGAGAGCTGGATAGTACTTCACCCTAGGCTTGCTAAGGCAGAACTTATTATTTCTGAGGCTGGTATTAATTCCGAACTGGATAGTGCCTACGACAATGATGTGGCAGCAGCTCACACACTAAGCGTTGCAACATCACTAACGAAGCATAGGGTAAAAATTTTTAACTTTGAAATAAAAGACGGTCTGGGTCCATCAATGTATTGGGGTAGATGGGGTATTTTAACAAATGAAAACTTTGGTTCTCCCACCCCCAAGCCAAGATATCACGCCTTTTTATTTCTTAGTGAGATGAGTGGAGAAATCGCACAGGTATCAGGTTGGGGCAGCAGCGTTAAAGCCTTTGGGGTTTCCGATGATAAGCGCAAAACTTACAAAGTACTTCTTGTGAATTACGACAAATTCAATTTACACAGGGAAAATGTGCCAGTAAGTGTACAGGGTTTGCCGAGTGGTAATTTAACACTTAAAAAAATTAATTTTATGGGCAATGAAATTGTCGAAACGGTTAACACACCTGATGGTAATTGGTCGGGTATAGTAACCTTGTCACCAAATTCAGCTGCTATTTTGGAGTTTACTGCAAATTAACCAGCAATGATGCTAAACTGTTAGCGTGAGAATAAAGTTTGCTTTTTTGGTAGTTTTGGGAGTCTTATTTATTCTAGCGGTTTTTGTTTTTTATTTTCGTGGGCAAGACAAAATTCCACAAGTGGGTAGCAATAACTTTGTTACGCAAGTTCCGCTTTCGACCCCCACAGGTACAGCAAGCGTTACGATACTTCCCGACACACCGGTGGTAAGCGTCGTTGCTGAAGGTCTTGATACACCATGGGCAATGGCATTTTTACCAAGGGGCGGTGCGCTTATAACTGAGCGCAAAGGGACTGTAAGGTTAATAACTGCTGCAGGTGAGTTGCTAACTAGTCCTATTGGCCAAATTATTGTAAGGGAGGTAGGTGAAAGTGGCCTTCATGGTATAGCGCTTCATCCCGATTTCAACGAAAACAGTTTGGTTTACCTTTACTACACATACGAGGAAAGTGGTAGTAACTCGCTTAATAGAGTTGCCAGGTTTACATTTGATGGTGCGCGCTTGTCAAATGAGGAGATTATTGTTGACAAAATTCCCGGTGCTCCAAATCATGATGGCGGTAGGATTAAATTTGGTCCTGACAAATTGCTCTACATTACAACAGGCGATGCACAAGAGCCATCACTTGCCCAAGACAAAAACTCACTTGCTGGCAAGGTTTTACGCGTCACCGAGGGCGGGACCCCTGCTCCCGGTAATCCATTTGGAAACAGAGTATATTCTTTGGGTCATAGAAATCCTCAGGGTATAGTTTGGGATAATAATGGAACGCTTTGGGAAACCGAACATGGTCCCTCTGGTGCTGAAAGTGGTAATGACGAATTCAATAAAATTGAGCCGGGTAAAAACTATGGCTGGCCAGATATTCGAGGCCGTGAGACAAAAGCTGGTATGGTTGTACCAATTCTTGAGTCGGGTAGAAGCGACACCTGGGCACCTGCGGCTTTAGCATATATTAATGGCAAATTTTATTTTGCGGGACTTCGCGGTAGCGCCCTTTATGAAGTATCTGAGGTAACTAGTGCCAATCCAAAATTTAGAGTCCTTTTCAAAGGTGAGTATGGCCGCCTGCGGGAAGTTATTGCCGGTCCGGATGGTATGCTTTATGTAACTACCAGTAATAGAGACGGGAGAGGTATTCCTAAAGTTGGGGATGATAAAGTGCTGCGTATTAATCCTGCGAAGCTTTAGACGTTAATTTTCTCCTCTTGCTCTTCCCAAATCTTCCAATTGGTCAACAATATCCTCAGGGGTAAGCTCCGACATATCAACCCCTTGTCTTTTAGCAGCAATTAAGCCTTGAATGAGCCGTCGGGCAAGAAGTGCTTTTTTGACTTCCAAGTGTTTAACTTTGTAAGTCTCTGGGAAACGAAAATTAGTACTATCGACAATTTCGAGTGTGGCGGTAAAAAAGCCTTTACCAACTGTCACATTGGTGATGTCTTCAATTAAAATACTGTGGATATTTTCCATACCAAAAAGCTCTTTTCTTATAATATTTACTTTATTTTCATCAATGGTTAAAGTATCGGGGAACCAGTCCAGGGGGTAAATTGACTTAATAGTCAAAAGTACTTTTTGTGATTGGGAAACAAGCTGTTGGAGAGTGGTCTGTTTACCAGGATTTTGGAAGACAACGCCTTTTTTGTTTATGGGGTCCGCATCCCGAATTTCTTTGGGTTCGCCTTTTAGATCGCCGGTTTTTTTATTATGCAAAAACACTTGTAAGCGCCTTAATGTTAAATTGTAGCAGTTTTTGGGGAAACTTGTTTAAACTTGTGCTTTTGCAACTTGTTTTGCTCTTTCAACAAGTTCTGGGTGAAACTTGGTTCCCGACTCTTCGTCAACGATAACGTTTTCACCAATCCAGCCCATTTTAAGTAACCAGCCGGTAAGATTAGCAAGGTCGCTATTACCGGCTTCAGCGCCAACAATAGCTGCTTCACACATGGCGTTTGAAAGTATCATTGAATATTTTCTGTCTTGTTTAAGTATTCTTTTTTCGCCGCCAAAGAAATTATTTGTAACCCACCAGCGGGCATAAAAATCAAGCATATAAAAGCGAAACAGGTCTTCATCTGAGTGCTCGCCTAATATTTTGTCGGGATTTGTGTGGTAGCCGCTACTAATTTCTGAATTCATTATATTTGTTGTTTCTAAAAGCGTGGCACTACGCAGTTTTCTTTCCTCGTTGTCTTGCCAAGAAAAAACGTGTGGGAAGTCAATACCGGCTGCTTGCGATATGGCAGCAATCTTTGGAGTTTCTGTGAGAAGCGGGTGTTCCTCTTCAAGGTCAACCTGACAAAGGTTATTTAGTGTATTGGTAAGAGCATTTAAGGTCTGAAGCTCCCTATCAAAAAACCTCGGTTTTTCGGTTACAACCTTGAGTGCCGTTTGTTTTAGGGTCGTATGCTCAATATGTGAAGCAAGCAGCTCTACTGCTTTTTGACTGCGGAAAAAACCAAGCTCAGACATAATGGCTGATTCTATGACATCTCATAGTTTATGTCAAAAAACTTTATTTTTTAGACCTATATTTTGGTATACTTCAAAAAGTTAATAACCTGTTTATGGGTAAAGATATATCCCGGAGAGACTTTTTGCGACTTGCTGGACTCACCCTTACCGGGGTAGTTGCTGGCGAGTTGGGGATAGATGTTGCCTCGCTTGTTCGTGGAGGTGAAATTTATTATCCAGTAACAAAGGTTCCTACCAAAAGACTACCCGAACCCTGGTGGGTTGTGCAGCTTGCTGACCCACACATTGGAGGGGTCGGCATGGATATGGTCAATACTGATGTTTGCAAACAAGTAGCAAACACTACTATAACAAAACTCCAAAGTCTTGGTGCAAAACCTGAAAGGACCGTCCTAGCATTTGTGGGCGATGGCGTAATTGGGGACACGGAAACGGAACTATTAACCCCAATGGATATGTTTATGGAAGGCATGCATAGTTTTGACGCGGTGCCTGCCCAGTGGCGATTTTCGGTACAAGGAAATCATGATGTTCGTTGGATGGAAAGACATAAAGGAAATTTACAAAGGGCCAACGAAAAACTTGGTTACGAGGTACTCGGTTGGAACAATGAAGATAGAACGGTAGTTAACTCAGCGCATATGCCATTTCAAGTAGTGGGAACTCCAGACTATACGACAAACCCCGAGTGGTATTTGAAGCCTGATAAATCGTTCTTTTCGGACTTGCAAAAAGGTAAACCCACAATTTGGCTAACTCATAACGCTTCGCCATTTGATGAGTGTGGGTGGGGGGAGTCACTTGCTCAAAATGATTATAATTTGACAGTTTTGTGTGGCCATACTCACGGAGGCCAAATTAGCGGCCCTTCAGTTTTTCAGCTAATAGGTGAGAGTTATGCGCTATCAACCATAGACTATAAATCTGGCTATATTTCGGGCATGTATGCTTGTGGTGGCGATGTTCGTATTAATGTTTGTAATGGTTTGGGTTCTTCATCCGCCATTGCAAGGACGGCAGAAAGACAAGTGAGTATTCTCGAACTGATACCGGCCTAATGTGTTTATTAAAGGATTTAAGGTCTACCGTGACCTTAGCTTACGGAGGAGTGCTAAAATCTTATTGTGAAAATTCATAGTCTAAATAAATTGACAGTTCCAATAGCCCCTGAGCAGGTTGGGAAAACTGATTTGGACTTAGCTACTATAAAATCTCTGAATGCTTATGCTAAAACGAACGGTTTGATTATTGTTTTGACGGGGGGTTACGCAACCGAAGCTTTGTGTGGTGGAAATATTACAAGGCCACACGGCGACGTGGACATTCATATATTAGTAGATGACCTCGGTGACTCTAAACAAATATTTTCAGGGGTTGAGAAGGAAATCATTTTTAAAGAATCAACCAATTGGAAAATTTATAAGCAAACTAATATAAGAAGTGAATATCGTGAGGCGGACGAATCTAAATCATTCTTTGACAGAAGGAGGTTGGAGATAGTACTTCATACTAAGGAAAATACAGCATGGTATGTACCAGCTTTTTTAGTCGACTCTCAAGGGAAAAGAATTAATGTCCATGTA
>FKKE01012000.1_pt1 | contig 20418 bp, 16 predicted proteins | sample 1106331 | NCBI WGS metagenome assembly FKKE01 (sample SAMEA3931202, study PRJEB13176) | freshwater metagenome | biome: Drinking water system; feature: drinking water; material: freshwater | place: China | collected 2013-02-06 | reverse complement strand
AATTCAAATTCAGGATTCGTTTTTACAATTCTAAAAGCAGTGCTACCATCCGGGTGGGTAATTTCTGAAGTAAGCGTAAGTTTGTGGTTTGCTATTTGCTCTTTAGAAATCGCAAGTTCATCACCAACTAAATATTGGTCTTTAATAAGATCTGTTTCCCAATTAATGGGCCGAGTAACTATATTACCAATTTTTTTAGTTTTGTTGCGTTCCAAGTTTGTGTAATAGTCATTTGTCGAAACTTCAAAGTTTTCCTTTTGGTAGGTTTCAGGATCAAACTTCAAGAAAAAAAGAAGTTGACTGTATGGTTCAGTTCTTGCGTTATCAACAACCACAGGCGATGCCTGATTGATCTGGGAAATCTTTTTTGCAACCTGCTCAAAGCCATAGTTCCACTCAACTGCTCTTTTAAATTCATTAAGTACTATGACGGAACTGTAAAGTTTTGCAATGCTATAACTCATTACAGCAAGGCTACAAATTGAAGTTGTTAATATAAATCCAAAATTTCCTAAAAGCTTGTGACCTATTGGCCTGACACCAACGAAAGTTGTATAGAGACCCAGGGTAACAATAATAGTTAGCGGAATCACCATTTGAAGGGCTCGTATTGTTGTATATGGGTCACGTGTTACCGCTGCTGGTACGGGTGCTATCAAAAGAAGCGCTATTGTAAAAAAAGAAAACTCCCCAGCCCTTTTTAATTTTGTGAGCTTATATAAACCAACAATGTAAAAAGGCAATTGCCACAGATAAAAAGTTGCCAGTCCAGGAAAAGAGCTTCTAGGACCGTAGTCGCCCAGATAAAACATATTACGTGGTGCAAAGTAAGAAGTGTATAAAGCTAGAAACTCACGTGTATGCAAATAAAATCTATTATTAATTAAGTTACACCAACGGCCATATGCGCAGTCTGATATAAAACCGGCAGGTTTAGTTTTGTCGTAGTTAAATATGTTAAGACCTGCACGTGCCAAAAAACCAGGCGTACGGGAAATAGCTAAAGTTGGCAGAAGTATAAAAAAGCCGATAATGGCGCTAACCACTAAATATTTAACATAAGTTGGACTTAAGAGTGTCTTCCGATGTCTTAGAAACAAGACGAGAGCCATAAGTGGTACGACTACGCGTTGGGCGTGGTACGCAGGTATGGCGATAGCAAGTAAAATGGCTGAAGCTATAAGTAGCGATGGTCTTTCTAGGCCCTTATAAAAAGCTAATATGCCGGCTAGCAAGAAAAACAACGCAACATTGCATTCGAAGTTGGTTCGACCAAAGAGAATATGCCAAGGGCTTATTGCAAGCAATAATGAACTGATTAGGGCGAAACCCCTGGGATTTACTTTTAGTTTATTGGTGTTATTAATTGATTTCTGTTGCTGGTTAAAAATCTGGCAAACTAACAGGTAGAAAATGGGAATTGTTAGAATGCTGAAAAAAAACGAAGGAAACCGTATCGTGAATGATGTGAGGTCAAAAAGTGGTATCAGCGGTACGACTAAATATATATAGACTGGAGTTTTGAAGTCGGTAAATGATCTAAAAACTATTGGAAAGCTTTTTCCAAACTCATCTTTACCAGTTTTTAATATCGAGTAGGCGTTATATCCTTGTGCTGCTTCATCCAAATAAAGACCCGCAGGAGCACCCCCAAGTTTATAAAAGCGAGTAACAACAGCAAGGGTTATTATTGCTAACATTAAAAGTAAAACTATAACTTTTTGCTTAAACATCGGCGGTTATAAGTCTGACAAATTCCGGAATTAGAGATATTGCAAATATCCAAAAAAACACTTTTACCAACACAACCTTATCGTTCATAACATTTAAGCCGTTTAAGGCTATTAGTGTAATTGGCACAAAAATTAAAAAGTCGTGACGATCAAATATTGTTAGTAAGAGTAAACTACCAACCCCGGCAGTAAGTGAAGTTAATATAAATTTCGAATATTTAGTTTTTCTAAAGTTGTAGATGCCAAGAAGGAACAAAAAAATCGCGAAGAAGGGATATTTAGTAAGGTTTTGATTGCCGGAAATTTGATGTGGGTGAAAACCAAAAAAGTAGTTGTTTAAATCAAACAGCGCAAAGAAATTGAAAACTACTTTATCAGTAACTACTTTGGCCTTATTGTGGAATGTTCGTGCCATAAGTATAGATGGGTAAAGTTCCTGATCTCGAATAACTTGTTGTCTAGCTTCATAATCTGAGGTGAGTACTGTTTGGCCCTTAAATTGACTGAATGATAAGACTAGAACCAAGGTTGCGACAAACAAGCCAATAAGGTGTTGTTTTTTTTGATTTAATGCGAAATTGTAAAGAGAAAAAAGAACCGGGAATAGTGCTAACTTTGGAGAAATAAATGGAATAACAATGGTTGGAAAGATAAAATAGTCACTTTTTTTCGCGAAGAGGTGCAGCGATAAAGCCAAAAGTAAACCAGGAATAATATAGGTAAAAAAGTCCTGCCATGTATTTGCAAGGTATAAACTAGCCGGCCAAAAGATAAGCAAAGAAATTGCAATAGCAAACTTCGAAATCATGGCTAATTTTAGACTTAAAATTATCTGGTGTACAATTTGGGTAAATGCATGCACTTATTGGCAACATAAGCAGGCGAGTTTTTCTTATTTTTTTTGCTGCCTTAGTTTTGAGACTACTACTTCTGACTAGTGCTTACCATGGTGACTTGAATAATAATATCTCTTGGGGTCAGATTGCCTTTCAAGAGGGTCTAAATGGTTTTTATGGTTCTGCCGATGCCAACGACTGGCCATTTTCTGCCCCAAACCAGCCACCACTTACAATTTTACTCTTTGCCGCATGTGCCTGGCTTTGGCAGGTGTTCCACACTTTTTTTTGGTTTCTAAATAACAATATTCCAGCGTTTCCGTCCGGACTTATATGGTTTTGGGAGGAAAAAGGTATGACCGTGCTTGTCAAACTACCTTCGCTTATCGCTGATATGGGAGTTGGTGCTTTAATTTACAAATTCGTTAAGGAAGGGTTTGGTAGAAAAATTGGTGAACTGTCTCTTGCCATTTGGCTTTTTAATCCTGTTATCTGGTATAACTCTGCTATTTGGGGTCAAACCGATGCAATCGTTAATTTTTTTGGACTTCTGGCGATATTTTCACTACTTCAGAAGAATTTGGTGGTGTTTGGTCTGTTTTACACACTCTCAATTCTATTTAAGGGTTCACTTGCTATTGTTGCGCCAGTACTGCTCTTTGTTATTTATACTCAAAATTACCCGGTAAGAACCATTATTAAAATGGCTTTAGTGTCACTTGTGGCTATTTTGGCTGTTTCAATATGGTTTTATCCTCATGTGGCATTTCCAATCTGGTTTTATGATCTTTACAAATTTAGGATTTTGCCTGGTGAAATAGGCTACTTAACAGCAAACGCCTTTAACTTTTGGTGGCTGGTTGATGCTGGAAGTACATATGACAATGTGTTATTTGCAGGTATTAGTGCACGCATGTGGGGATTTTTATTAGTGTCAGTAATTTTTGTGTATGTATTTATCACTCTTATTAACAAAAAATTTTCCAATAGCTATATTTTCTGGGCGATAACGGTTGTTGCTTTTGGTGCATTCTTGTTTATGACGCGTATGCACGAGCGCTACCTATACCCCTTTTTCGTTTATGGAATTTTGCTGGCAGTCAGAAGTAAACCTTTCTTGGTTTTATACAGTTTATTAGCTATTTGCCACATTGTTAATTTATATAATCTCTTTTGGTTCCCAAATTTGCCAAGTCTTCGACTGTTCCTTGAGATGGGTGAATTAGAGACTTTTCTTGCCGCTTTTAATTTAGTCCTTTTTATATCTCTTTTAAAACCCAGACTGTTCATACCGAAAGACACTAAAGGCCAAAAAGCAGACTGAGTTAGATTGGGCCATGTTGGCAGTTAATATGTTTCGACATTGAGCCTGGGCGAATATATAATTGGGGTATGTACAAATGGCTCTTCGTTATTGTCTTTATTGCCTTTTTATTTAGAGTTCCCAATATAACTCAAATTCCTGTAGGTTTTACACCCGACGAGGCTAGCTTTGGCTATGATGCATATTCGCTGCTTTTAACAGGTAGAGATCAATGGGGTAGGGCTTTTCCACTTGTTTTGGAATCTTTTGGGGACTTTAAGGCACCGCTTTACACTTATCTTACTGTTCCTTTTGTTTGGATTTTCGGTTTGACAAAGTTTGCGGTTAGGTTACCTAATGCATTAATTGGTGTTGCTGCTGTTTTGGCAACCTACTTTTTGACAAGTGAGTTACTAAATCTTAATAAATACGTTAAACAAAAGTTTACTGATATTAATGCGGTTCTACCAACACTTGCCAGTCTTTTTGTGGCAATTAGTCCTTGGCATATCATGATGAGTAGGGGAGCTTTTGAGGCAAATTTAACCACTTTTTTTCTGCCACTTGGTGTTTTTTTATTTCTCAAGGGACTGCGTTTGAAATCGTCACCCAATATGTTACTTGCTAGTATTTTTTTGGGTTTAAATCTCTTTAGTTATCATGCCGCTAGGCTTGTTACGCCACTTATTGGTATTTCTTTAGTGATCTTATTTTTTGGAAGTTTACGAAATATGGGCTGGAAAAAACTAACACCGGCCATTTTTTTTGTATTACTTTTTAGTACCTTAGTTGGCGTGACTTTTTATCAAGGTGCGGGTAGGCGAGCAAGTGATGTCAGTATTGCAAATGGGGCACTTGAAGCGCAGGCGGACGCGCGTTTACTTGCTATAAATTCTGGCCAGTCACCCGTTGTAGCTAGACTGCTGCACAACAAATACATAGTTATTGCCGATAGATTTTTAGACAATTACAAAAGCTACTGGTCTATCGATTTCCTTATTAAAAATGGCCCAAGGGAGGCTACTTACGGTATGATTCCAGGTATTGGTGTGATGTCGGTTTTGGAAGGCATACTACTCTTGTTTTTTGTCGTAGCAGTTATCGCCCGGAGAAATCAAAAAGCTTACTTATTTATTATTTTTTGGCTGTTAGTCGGTTTTTTGCCGGCAAGTCTTACTACTGGGGTTGGTCATGCTGCCAATAGGGCAGAAGTAATTCTGCCTGCATTGCCTATTGCGTTGGCATTTGGCATGGGCTTTTTCTTAACGGTAATTACTAAGTTTAATCTTTCAAGGAAAAAAGTCTGGTTTGGCTTTGCGCTTGTTGTTTGTGTTTTTGTAAATGCAGTCAACACAATTTATGACTACTACAAAGATTCACCTGTAAAGTCTGCAAAGGCAATGCTATACGGGAACTTGGAAGCTGCAGGTGTGCTTAGTAAACACGCAGCTAGTGACATAGTTGTCAGTAGAAGCTTATCTGAGCCTCATATTTATATAGCTTTTTCCCATGTTTGGGATCCTGCCGATTACCAAAAACATACACTTTCTTGGCAAAGCTACAAGGAGCTTGGGCTTAGCTTTTTGGATCAGTTGCCAACGTACAGTTTGGGTAAATATACATTTAGGTCTATAAATAACCCCGATAATCCAGAAAGTACACCCGAATTGGTTTTAGGAAGGCCTGAAGAGTTTGCTTTAGGAATTCGACCTGTTGAAACATTTTATTATCCTGACGGAAGTTTAGCTTTGTATATTGTTAATACTAAACAAAATAAATATGCAAGTCGTTAAAAAAGTGCTAATTAACCATTTTTGGTTGATACCAATTTTAATAATAGGTGGTCTAGTTCGTTTTTATCAAATAACGTATACACCACCAGCACTTAATTGGGATGAGGTTTCGCACGGTTTTAATGCATTTTCAATACTTAAAACAGGGCGTGACGAATGGGGAGAACTTATGCCTGTCATTTTTAGAGCTTACGGAGATTATAAATTGCCAGTTTATATTTATTTAACTGCTCTAAGTGAGTTTTTTTTCGGTCTTAACGCGCTTGCAGTACGTTTACCCTCACTTCTTGCTGGCTTGGGCACTATTGCCCTTACCTATTTTCTGGCTCGTGAGCTAATGGTGGATAAAAAAAACCGCGTTTTAGTAGCTATTTTGTCAGGGCTTTTGGTGGCAATTGAACCTTGGAGTTTATTTCTCTCTCGTGGCGCATTTGAGGCAAACCTAGCTTTATTTTTCTTTGTTTTTGGACTCTATCTGTTTGTAAAAGCAGCAAACAAGCGTTCTGGCTTAATGTTTTGTAGTTCGTTTATTTTTTTAGGTTTAACAGTGTGGACATACAATTCTTACCGGATTTTTACGCCACTAATGCTCATTTTTTTAGTTATGGTCTTTCGTAAAGTTGTCGTATTGGCTTTTAGGGCTAGTAAAAAGTTGAGTTTATTAGGTTTTCTTATATTGGCTACTTTTTTTATGCCCATGTTTTATCAGTTAACAAGCTTTCAAGGTAGAGCAAGGTATACCGAAGTGAGGATTCTAGATAGCGGAGTAATTGCACGAATAGAGGAGGCCCGTTCACAAGGTGGGTCTAGATTAATACATAACAAGGCAACTTATTTCCTTAGTGAATTTTCAAAAAATTACTTTGCACATTTATCGCCAGAGTTTTTATTTATTGATGGCGGTAGCCACCACCAGTTCAGTGTTCCCGGAAGGGGACTTCTTTATAGTGTAAACTTGGTGTTTTTCTTATTGGGTATTTATGCAACTTTATTTGTTGGTTCATTGGTAAGTGATAAGTCAAGACTCATTCTTTTGTTTGGGTTTTTGGCTGCCCCCGTTGCTTCAAGTTTAACACGGGAGGCACCACATGTTCTGCGCTTTATAACTGTTTTACCCATACCAATGGTCTTTTGTGCTCTAGGTTTTGTCTTCGTCCTTTCCAAGCTTAGTGATCTAAAAGTTAAAAGAAACATACTACCAAATTTAATTGTGGGTGCTTACTTTTTAATGGTAGCTAGTTCTCTCATTAACTACCTTAATGTTTACTTTGGTGAATACAGAAGATCATATTCGTGGAGTTGGCAATATGGTTACAAAGAGCTTGCCTTATTTATTGGGGAGAACTATGACAATTACGATAAAATAGTAGTAACGAAAAAGTATGGAGAGCCGCACGAGTTTTTACTGTTCTACTTTGCATGGGAACCCGAGAAATATTTGGCAGATGAAAAGCTAAATAGGTTTTATCAATCGAATTGGTATTGGGTAGACTCGTTTGGTAAATTTTCCTTCGTTAATGATTGGCAAGTAAACGAGCCTGGCAAGGGAGAGTATGTATTTAATCTTGAAAGTAAAAAGCAAGTTACCTGTGAGTGGGGGCAAGTTAGGTGTTTACTTGCAACAAGCCCTGGGAATGTTCCTGCTGGTTGGACTCAAATAAGTCAAATTAAATTTTTAGATGGTTCCACTGCGTTTGAAATTTATGAAAATAATTAACTTTTTGCACTCGCATATTCTTTTACTCATTTTAATACTGGCAGCGTTTTTACGTCTTTGGAACCTGGCTAGTCTGCCGGGAGCACTTTCACCCGACGAAGCATCACTTGGTTATAACGCATATTCAATTTTGAAAACAGCCAAAGATGAGTATGGCAACACCCTACCCATAATTTTTAAGTCATTCGGTGACTATAAACCCGGGCTTTACATTTATATTACCCTACCGTTTGTAGCCTTATTTGGACTGAATGAGTGGTCGGTGCGTTTACCATCTGCACTATCCGGTGTGCTTATAGTCTATTTAATATTTTTAGTTGCACATAAGTTTTATAACAGGAAATCAAGGTTTTTGGGTATGAGCTTTGGTGTTTTTGCGGCTTTGGTTGCAGCTACATCTCCCTGGCTTATTTTTTTCTCGCGCGGTGCATGGGAAGCCAATGTGGCACTTTGTCTAACACTTGTGGGTATTTATCTATTTCTTAAAGCTATGCAAAAACCAATTTATATTTTGTTTGCTATTTTGACATTTTCCTTAACCTTAATAACTTATCAAGGAGCCAAGCTTTCAACTGCTATTGTCACTACTATTTTACTTTTTACATATTGGAGAGATGTGGTCACTTTGGTCCGTAAAAATACTAAGTTAGTGATTATTTCACTAGCAATGGCTTTACTTGTGGCATTGCCAGTACTTTTATCTTTTTCTCAAGGACAAACAGGCAGATTAAAGGTCTTTAGCGTGTTTTCGTATCCAAGACCTGAAGATTATCTAAAAAACTTTCTAGACGAGGCTGGTGTAGATAAAGAAAGTTTCATGTATGAACTTTACTATTCGGAAGCCTTCAACTTTAAGCGAGGTATATTGGGTAGATGGTTTAATCATTTTTCTGGTAGGTTTTTGTTTTTCGAGGGTGACTATCAAAACCCTAGGCACAGTGCACCCAATCATGGCATGCTACTTTTGCCAGATATAATTTTATTGACGTTTGGTGTTATTTTTATAATTAAATCGAAGAATTTGGATAGAAGAGTTAAGACCGTAATTCTTGTTTGGTTACTTTTAGCTCCCTTACCCGCTGTTTTGTCGCGTGACCAGGTTCAGTCTGTTAGAGCATTAAATTCTGCTGTGCCTATGGCATTTTTAGCCGGAGCAGGTATATATTACTTGCTGGCTATATTTAACAAACTCAGATTTAAAGTTTTGTTTTTTTTGGCCCTATTAATTATTGGACCTGTCTCATTTATTTACTTTCTAGATGCGTATTATGTTCACTACAACAAGCATAACGCTAAGTACTTGCCTTATGGTTATAAAGAGGTAATTAATAAAATTAGTTTTTTGCAAGGTAAATATAAACGTATAGTTTTTCAACAAAGTTATAATCAGCCGTATATTTATTTCCTTTTTTATCAGAAATACGATCCGGCCACTTATCAAAAACAAGCTAGCTTAGAAAGTGGAGGTATAGATGTGGGACTTGTTAAAAGACTGGATAATATCGATTTTATAAATTTTAGTTGGCCATACGCTACCGGCGAGAAGTCCACTCTACTTATTGGTAATGATGTTGCTATCCCATACGACTTTTCAAAAGATCATTATAATCAGATTTATGAAGTTAAGTTTCCAGATGGGTTTATGACTGCTTTTAGGTTAGTTGAAACAAAATGAAAAAGTATTTACTTATTCTCATACTTTTAGTAGCTGCTTTTTTGAGACTTTACAGATTAGCAGATTACCCAGCACTTAATGCAGACGAGGCAGCAATTGGTTATAACGCTTATGCGCTAATCACAACTGGTATGGATGAGCATGCCAATCCATGGCCGATTCACTTTCAGTCATTTAATGACTTTAAGCCAGGGCTTTATTTTTATTTGATCCTTCCTTTTGTAAAGATCTTAGGACTAACAGAATTGGCCGTTAGATTGCCAAATGCGCTTTTGGGGATATTAACTGTGTATTTGCTTTACTTTCTTAGTAATGATTTAGTTTTAAGAGAAGCAAACAAGAGAGGTTGGGGTTTGGCAATTATTGCGCCTGCGATGTTGGCAGTTAATCCATGGCACATTCATTTTTCAAGAGGTGGGTGGGAGGTAAACACATCTACCTTTTTCATAACTCTTGGTCTTTTACTTTTCCTGCGGTCCATCAGGCGAATAAATTTCTTTACTTTTAATGGCTCTCTGTTGGCATTTTTGTTGTCACTTTATACTTATCACTCAGCCAGAATAGTGACCCCACTTTTGTTTTTCGGTCTTGCCACCCTTTACTTAAATGATATTAAAAAGTTAATGAATGTACGCCGGTTGGTGTTGTGTGTTTTTACATTTTGTATCTTAGTACTTCCTCTAGCCAAAGAAATTTTGGGCCCATCTGGTATTTCTCGTGCATCTGGTGTCGGGATATTTGCGGACCTTGGTCCACTAACCCGTATTAATGAACAGCGCGGTGAGCATGCTAGTTTTGACAGTCTTGGAACGGTAATTCTTCATAATAAGTTAGTCAATTACTCGCTTGCATTTCTGGACAATTGGGCGAGTCATTTTCATGGTGAATTTCTGTTTCTATCGGGTGAGGAGATTCAACGAAATAAAGTTCCAGAAACAGGGCAGATGTATATTACTGATTTAGTTTTTTTGGTGTTGGGTCTTGTGTTAATAGTCGGGCAAATTACAGCAAGTAGTAAACCGGCGTTAATTATTTTATATTGGATGTTAATTGCACCTATAGCTGCGGCTTTGACTTTTCAATCTCCTCATGCACTTCGCTCCCAAAACATGGTAATACCATTAACAATAATCAGTGCCTTTGGTTTATCGCAGCTTGTTGGTTGGTTAACGCGACAAAGAAGAAGCCTTTTGTTAATAGGCAGTATTATATTGTTAACGTTAACTTTTTTGCAAGTCACTAGATACCTGAGAATGTATTATTTACATATGGCAAAGGAGTATCCGTTCTCGTCGCAATACGGAATCAAGGAGTTGGTAAACTATGTAAAAGAAAATGGCAAAGATTACCAAAAGGTAGTTGTTACTGATAGCTATGATCAGCCATACATACTCTTTTTGTTTTATTTGGACTATCCTCCCAGTGAATTTCAAAAACAGCATGTGCTAACAGGTAAAGATCAGTATGGCTTTTCGACGGTACGAAGTTTTGACAAGTATGAGTTCACAAGTTTTGAGTTTGATTCTTTACGGGATAATAGTTCAAATACATTAATTGTCGGAACACCGAAAGAAATTCCTGAGTATGCAAATATCGTCGAGAGAATACAAGGGCTAAATGGCTATGAGTATTTTAGAATTGTAGCAAATTAATTTTATATGAAAGTTGCAATAGTGGGCGCTGGTTTCGGAGGATTAACGCTTGCATATCGCTTGGCGCAAAAAGGCGTAGATGTTACTGTTTTTGAGTCAGAGACTAAACCAGGAGGTTTGGCAATTGGTTTTAAAAAACCACAATGGGAGTGGACCATTGAGCACCATTATCATCATTGGTTTACCAATGACTATGCAGTCCTTAATTTGGCCAAGGAGATTAACCATCAAGTTGTGGTGGTAAGGCCAAAGACATCCACTTTTGTAGGCGAAACAGTTAGTCAGCTTGACTCACCACTCTCGCTTTTAATGTTTAATCAGCTATCATTTATTGACCGTTTAAGGACGGGTGCTGTTTTGGCTTACTTGAAAACCACTTCAAATTGGAAAAACTTGGAAAAACAGACTGCGAAGAAGTTTATTACTAGGTATATGGGCAAAGCGTCATGGAACGTGTTATGGGGACCGTTATTTGATGGTAAATTCCACAAATACGCATCAAAAATCCCAGCCTCTTGGTTCTGGGCACGTATTAAGAAACGGACAGCCTCACTAGCTTATCCTGTGGGGGGTTTTTCTGCATTTGCCGACCACTTAGCCTCGAAATGTGCTGATATGGGAGTGAAAATAGAATATAAATCTGTTGTAAAAAGTATTAAATATAAAAATAACGAAATAGTTGTAAACAACGTAAAAAACGATATCAAGTACGATAAAGTGGTTGTAACTTTGCCATTTGGTGTATTTGCTTCTTTGGCTCAAGACCTGCCAAGTGACTATGTAGCTGATAACCTAAAAGTCCGCGGTTTGGGGGCAGCTAATCTGCTTTTGTCGCTCAAGCAACCTTTCTTGAAAGACGGTACGTACTGGCTAAATATAAACGAAAAAAGGTACCCCTTTTTAGCAGTTGTAGAACACACAAACTTTATGGACAAGAAGCACTACAACAATGAGCACCTGGTGTATATTGGTAATTATCTACCTGTTGAACATCCTTACTTTACAAAGGACGCTCAAACACTTCTGTCTGAGTTTTTACCATACTTGCAGAGTATTAATTCCAGTTTTAGAAAGTCACATGTTAATGACGCATTTTTATTTAAGGCAAGATTTGCTCAGCCAATAATACCTCTTAACTATTCTGAAATTATGCCAGACTTTAAAACACCGATTCCAAATCTTTATCTTTGCAATATGTCGCAAGTCTATCCTTGGGATAGAGGAACAAACTATGCAGTGGAAAACGGCGGAAAAGTAGCAAACCTTATGTTAAATGAAAAATAAACGAATTAAATTATCCGTTGTTTTGGCAACAAGGAACGAAGAAACAAATATAGCTCGTTGTTTGGCGTCAGTTAAGTCTATAGCTGATGAGATTATTGTTTTTGATGAACACTCACTTGATAAGACCAGAGAAATTGCCAGAAGTTTTGGGGCAAAAGTTTTTGAAACAACTCATAATGATAATTTTCACATTACAAAGCAAAAAGCGATAGATAAAGCTAGGGGTGAGTGGATTTTGCAGCTTGATGCTGATGAGGTAGTTACGCCACCCCTTGCGGGAGAGATAAGGGAAGTAGTGGGAAGTTCAAACAACGAACTTTTAAAAAGAGTTTTAGGACATGACACCAATCGCACATCTAATACTAAAAAAGTCAGCCTTTTTTTAAGACACCAAAACCTTATAGAGAAACGCGAGGGTCATTTGGGCAAAGAAAGTGGTGAAGTTGTTGCTTTTTTTGTTCCACGCATCAATGTTTTTTTGGGGGCACCCTTGGTACACGCTGGTGTTTACCCTGACGGAGTTATCCGTTTGATTAAAAGTGGTAAGGCAAAGCTCCCTGCCAAAAGTGTTCACGAGCTTATGGATATTGAAGGTGAAGTTGGTTGGCTTTTTAACAACTTAGAACACTACGATTCTCCAACAATGAGGCGGTATGTTTGGAGAATGAATCGTTATACCGACTTACACGCCCGAGAGCTTATGCAAAAAGGCATATCCAAAAACTTCTTTTACTTTGTGTTATATAGCATATTTAAGCCCATATATACTTTCACCAACTTGTTTTTAAGACATAAAGGTTTTTTGGACGGGCCAAGAGGTTTTTTGTGGTCTTTTTTCTCTGCCATGCACTTTCCCCTTGCGTATTATAAGTATTGGTCAAGTGACAAAGACGGTAAAGATTAGTTCGCATGACAAGTTATAAGGAGCCAGTGGTGCTATATAGGATCTTTGGTCATCAGGAGCCAAAAGATTTAAGTAGCGTCGCAATTTCCCCTTGGGTTAACAGATTTAGACTTCTAACTACCGCAGATTATCCAGCGGAAAAATTAAGGGAGCTCGCAAGTATGGGTTTTGATACAACAGTTTCTAAATTTACTTCTGAGGAAGCAGGTAAAAACTCGGGGGCGTTTTTAAACTCAGGCTTGGCCAGATTAAAGAACGAGGGTGATAAGTATGCAATATTACTTGCTTCCGGATATCAGGAGAGTATGCAATTCATTGATCCGCTTTTTAGAAATGCACGAAAGGCAATTGATGGGCTTGATATTTACTTTGCTATTACAAAAGACGTTCATGGTGTAGACGAGCCATATATAGATGGTCAGTTTGTGGATTTTTACAGTGAAAGGAAAAGGTGGTTTCCTAGTGAGTCTTTAGCCGTAGTAAAACTTGATTCTGTTTACCCACTAGACGAAGACCTGAGTAGAAAAGGAAGACTTGGTATGAGTAAAGAGGGAAGTCCACTAGGTGGTATTGAACTTTTGCTGACTGTTATGAAAAGACAGTACGAAGGCAAAGAGTTGTTTGGTATGATGGGCATAACAACTAATGTTAATAGGTATAATGGCCTTGTGCCTTATGAGTGGAGTATGAGTGGTGAAGGTTATGATACTGCCCATCCAGTTGAGTATACTTTAGCAGCAGAAAAGTTTGAGCGTAGAGAGGAAACTATTGATGCTGCTATGAATGAATTGAAAATGACACCTGAGAACTATAATCTAATGTATGAAAGGACATATCTTGTTGACAGGTTGGATTTTGGTAAATTTGAATTGGAAAGTAAATAAATATGGACACGCATAAAATGAATAATAGAGTTGGCTTGGGAACATTTCCACTTGCAAGTGTCTTCTCAAAAATTTCAAAAAAGGACGGAGAAAAATTAGTCTATAATTTTTTAAATCAAGGGGGGTATTACATTGATACCGCCCCCATGTATGGCTTTGGCGAAGTTGAGCTGTTGCTAGGTAGGGCGCTTAAAAACTTTTCTCGCGAGAAGTATTATATCGCGACAAAGTGTGGATATATTGACGTGAAAGGCCAAACTTTTCAAACAATACAAAAGAGCGGCAGATATAATGACGTGCTTATGGAATGTGACCGCTCACTTAAGCGTCTTGGAGTTGAATATGTTGATTTATATCTTATGCATAGCCCCGACCCAAAAACACCCATTGCAGAAACCTTGGGTGCCATGGAAAAGTTACAAAAAGACGGCAAGATTAAAGAAATAGGAGTTTCTAATGTTAATATTTTTGAATTGAAAGAATATAATCAATCCGGCAAAGTAAGGTTTGTACAAAATAGATTCAGTTTAATTAATCGAAGTATAGACAACGAACTTGCTAGTTACATGTTGAATAACGCAATAAAACTGATGCCCTATCAAGTTATAGACAGGGGACAGCTTACAGGAAGTGTTCTTGACGACATTGATTTAAACAAAGACGATTTACGTATGGGCAGATCCGATTGGTTGCCTCAGGTGTATGGAGTTATTTCGGAGTGGTCGAAAGAAAACCTTTTACCGATCGCCAAAAAAATAGGTATTACTCTTGGTCAACTTTCAATGGCCTGGGCTTTGCATCAAAAGTACATGGGTTTTCTAATAGTCGGTTTGACCAAACCAGGGTATATTCCCATTAATTTAAAGGCGAATAGTATCGTACTAAGTGATGAAATTATATCAGAAGTGGATAGTGCATATGCAAAGCTTGAGAAGAAGGTATGGGATAAGTATAAAGTTTCTGTAAGAGAATTTCGCGGACTTAACGAAAAATACTATTAACCATAAACAACGCCTCGTTAACACATTCGCCACAAGTTCAAACAACGCGACGTTAGTGATATTATATTTTTGATGAATATTAAAGGGGGAACTGTATTAATTACTGGTGCAAGCAAGGGAATTGGCAATGCGCTTACCAAAAAACTTGCTTCTGATGGGGTTAATACAATTCTTGTTGCCCGCTCGGGACACATCATGGGTGAAATTGTAAAAGGTCTTCCTGGAGGTGAAGACAAACACAGCTATTATGAGTGTGACTTAACTGATGCCGGTCAGGTGAAAAGTCTTGTAAAGACAATAAATAAGGACTTTGAAAAAATCGATGTTTTGGTTAACTGCGCCGGTGTGGGAGTTTACAAACCAATTGAGGAAGTTGGTCTGACCGATTGGGATATGTCATTTAATTTGAATGTGCGTACACCCTTTTTATTGATTCAGGGGCTACAAAAGCTTTTAGGAAAGTCCACTATAGCGTTGGTAATAAATATGGGCTCGGGTGCGGGTGTAATTCCAATGCGTGGAAGAAGTGTATACTGTGCTACAAAGTTTGCACTTCGAGGACTATCTTTGAGTCTCGCAGAAGAATTTGCAGGCACTAAAACAGACATAGTTCTTATTACATTGGGAAGTACGCTAACAGGCTTTGGGCCCCTTTCTATTGAAAAGAAACACAAGGAGAATTTAAACGGCAAGGCCTATTTTACTGTCGAGTGGGTTGCAGACGCTTTAGTAAATATAATTAAGTCGCCAGTCAGAAAAAGCGAATACGTTCTTTATCCTGGAGAGTATGGGCTGGGAGCGTGGGATAAACCATAGTCTGGTATTTTAAAAATTATTAACTAATTTATGTTTGACGAAAATGGAGAGGTGCTGTTTAAGCAAATAAATACAAAAAGCATGGCCGAAAGTCTGACTTATGTAACCTGTAGGGGTGCAGTCTCCAATGAATCACCGGGTATTTTACAGATGTGGCAACACGCCCTAGACGAATATGCTAACGACATTGGAAGAAAAGAAAACTCATTAGTAGTTAAGAGGAATGCCTTTGGTGCTGAGCATGTCGTTAGAGACTTGACTGGTAACAATGCTTCAGGGGTCGAATCTCGGTCCGAAATTTTTTTTCAGGCGATTGATTCAGTTCTTTTTGCAGAGCGATATTCTGATAAAAGTATTCGTGTGGAAGAAGGCGGGTCTATAAAAGATTATAGATACTCGCTTTTAGAGGAGGGCGATCCCGAAAAACTTAATGGAAAAGATGTTGGTAGGTTAAGAGAGAATGTTGTTGAGGCACAGATTAACTTTAGAGGAAAGGACACAAAGTTTAATGGTACGAGCTTAGAAGTTACAAGGAATTGTATAACCCTGAGACAACGTGTTGGCGAGGAAGATAAGCCCGTACTACAAATTATTAGAGATGGAAAAAATAGTTTAACGCAGATGGTGGTTTTTAAAGAAACAGCAACTGGGTCCAGAAAAGTACTTTCTGTTCCATCAAAAAAAGCCTTTTGGGAGATTAAGCGTGGTTTATTGTGGAGCGATGTTTATCCGTATCCGCAATCTGTAAATGCTTTTGTAACAAGCGTGGACGAGCAAAAAGCTGCAGGTATGACCGAAGAACAGGAGGAGTTGGAGCAATAACTTATTTATGCATTTAAAACGAAAAGTAGCTGTTGTAACCGGTTCTAGCTATGGTTTGGGTAAATCCATCTGCGATCAACTATTGGCTGCTGGTTGTAAGGTTTATGGTGTTTCTCGAACAAAGCCCAAAATAAATAGTAAGCACTTTGTTTGGATTAAAGCCGATCTATTGGATTTAGCTAAGTTAAAGAAGAAAGTCTGGGTTATTAAAGAATCAAAAGTAGACATATTAATAAATAATGCCGGAACCGTGGTATTGGAAAAGACGTTGCATTTTACAGATGGGGCGTTTAATAAAACATTTGACCTAAACTTTAAAGTCCCTATTAAAATTGTTTCTCTTTTGAAAACTAAATTGGAGGGTGGAGTGGTGGTTAATATCTCTTCCACCTCGGATAGATTTGCTGAGGAAAAATACGGATTATATAGTGCTTCAAAGGCAGCACTTAACATTTTTTTCGAAACTGTTGGTATTGAGAACCCAAAAATTAAAATAATTAATTTGCTACCTAGCTATATGAGTACTCCACTTCAACACAAACTTGTTGATGGAACCGATTTTGATTGGAGTTTGGCAATGAATACTAATGATGTAGCAAAATTTGTATTGTCCATAGCCGACAATAACGCAAAATTTCAAAGCGGCACGAACGTAATAGTTGTTTCGAATAAAACATCGGGTGATGCTAAAATTGAGCGCAAATTATGGTGTTATAATATCGATAGCAAGAAATTAAAAAAACTAAAATGAATCTAGGTGGAAAAGTCGCAATTGTAACTGGTGGCAGTAGCGGGATTGGGCGTGCGATTTGTTTGGCTTTAGCAAAGGAAGGTTGTGGGGTTATATTTACTTTTAACACTAACGAAAAAGGTGCCAGCGAAACACTTGAAAGAATTGGGGAAGGAAACTTTAAGTACCAAGTTGATGTAAGAAAAGAAACTGACATTAATAAGTTCTTCAATTTTGTTAAGAAAAAGTTTGGTAAGCTCGATATTCTTGTAAATAATGCTGGCAAAACCCTGCGTGGCGATAATTTAGATGTAAAACTTTGGCGAGAAGTTTTTGATATAACTTTATTTCCCGCAGTCAAGTTTACGGCAGAGGGGCTAAAATTAATGAGCAACGATGGAAGAATTCTTAATATATCATCGATTTATGGTGACGGGCATACTAACAATAAAAAATTTGTTCCGTTTGGTGCCGCCAAAGCAGCATTAAATAATTTTACTAGTACGATGGCCAAGAATTTGGCTCCTGGAATCTTGGTAAATGGTATAGCGCCAGGTTATGTTTTAACGCCGCTTTGGGGAAAGTTAACGGATGATCAGGTAAAATCAAATTCTTCTGATCAATTAATAAATAGATTTATAAAACCAGAGGAAATAGCAGATGTAGCCATTGCTGTAATAAAAAATGATGCAATGACCGGCGAGGTTGTGGTGGTTGATGGGGGGTTGTCACTAAAAACTGTATGAAAATGACCGACAAGGAGAAAGGAGAGCTCTTGGAGCACCTGGGTAAATATAAATTGATGTCGTTGGGTACGTATTACGAACTTCCCTGGGCCGCAAGTGTTTATTACCTTTTCGACAATGAACTTAATTTGTATTTTGTAAGTAATCCCAAAACCAAACACTGCATAAATATTTTGAAAAACCCCAAAGTTTCAGTAACTATTGCAGACAGCACACAACAGCCCAACATGAAAAAGAAAGGACTTCAAGCAAGAGGTTTAGCCAAACAGGTAACTCCGATTTCAGAGCTCAAAGTTATAATAAGGCTTTGGAACGAAAAGGGGTTTGCTCCCCTGAATTACAAATTGCTTACGAGAGTTTGGAAATCTAGATTTTATAAAATAAAACTGACCGACATTCAAATGTTCGATGAAAATCAACCTGAGGCATTGGAAATACGAAATTGGAAACTGCAGGATACTGGAACCTAAATATTAACCCTAGATTATTAATTGAGCTGACAAAAAATTATGAATACAATTTTATTAATTAGCCTGGCACTGATTGGTATTATTGACGCTTCATACTTAACTTATACACACTTTGTTCCAAGTCTTCTTCCTTGTCCTGCTAACGGTTTTATCGATTGTGGGAAAGTAACAGGCAGTCCATATTCTGAAATCTTAGGCATCCCAATAGCTGCCTTTGGCGTTTTGTTTTATGTAGTTGTACTCGTTTTACTTCTCGCTATAAAGGCAAAAAGATCTCTAAATGCAAAAAAACTTTTAGTTCTATTTTCTTGGGCGGGATTTGCCTTCTCGATCTATTTGGTTTATTTGCAACTAGTTGTGATTGGAGCAGTTTGTATTTATTGCATGCTCTCAGCTGTCACCAGCACGCTTATTTTCTTCGTAACTAACATTGAGTTTAAAAAGGCAAGGAATAGTATTTGCTTGTGGGTGCTGGCACTAATTTATATAAACATTATTAAAAGAATATTTTTTGCGATTGACCCGGAAACGGTTCACGAATTTATGCTTAAACAGTCTGACAAACTGGGGGGATTGTCGGTTTTTAAAAAGTTTGCCCAGTTTTTTATGGTAAATACCGACAAAAGTTTACTTCAAAAAATCGCCAGCATTAACTTTGCTACACCGGTAGGTATGGCAGCGGGTTTTGATTACGAGGCAAAAACTACTCAAGTGCTTGGATCATTGGGTTTTGGCATGATGACAGTTGGCACGATAACCAATATGCCTTATGAAGGTAATCCCAAGCCGCGTTTGGGAAGATTACCAAAATCCAAGTCGCTACTTGTAAACAAAGGTTTCAAGAACGATGGTGTGGTAAAAATTGCAGAAAGACTTTCGGGTATGGAGTTTGATATACCTATTGGTGTAAGTGTTGGTAGGTCAAATTCCATGGCATTAACAAATCAAAAAGATTCTATTGCCGATATTGTAAAGACTTTCAAGGTTTTGGAGAAATCAAAGTTAAATAACAGCTTTTATGAACTTAATATAAGTTGCCCCAATCTAATCCACGGCAGAGTCGAATTTTACTCGCCAAAAAACCTCCACTCCCTCTTGGTTGCAATTGATAGTCTTAAACTTAAAAAACCGGTTTTTATAAAAATGCCAATTGAAAAAGGTAACAGCCAGGTTTTGGCTATGTTAAAAGTAATTGCAAAACACAAAGTGGCTGGAGTGATATTTGGTAACTTACAAAAAGACAGGAACAATAAGACGCTCTTAAAAGAAGAGGTAATAAAGTTCAAAGTAGGCTATTATAGCGGAAAAGCTACTTTTGACAGAAGTAATGAACTTATAAAGTTGGCCTACAAAAATTTTGGAAAACGTTTGGTAATTATTGGTTGCGGGGGAGTCTTTAACGCAAAAGATGCATATACAAAAATAAAACTAGGAGCATCATTGGTTCAACTTATAACTGGACTTATTTATGAAGGGCCCCAGCTTATTGCCCAGATTAATTTAGACTTGCCTGAACTTTTGGCAAAGGATGGCTATAAACACGTTTCTGAGGCTATAGGAGTTGATGTAAAATAAAGTTTACTAATGAACATACTAATAATTGGTGGATCTAGATTTGTTGGCCCTTACATTGTTGATCTATTGTTAAAGAATAAGCACAATGTAACTGTTTTTAACAGAGGAGTAATTCAAAGTTTATACTCCTCAAAAGTGAAATTTGTTGTTGGTGACAGAAATAACGGCTTTAATATCAGTAAGAAGTTTGATGTAGTTATTGACACCTGTGCATACGAGGGTAAACAAACTGCACAAGCAATTAATGAGCTTGAATTTGATTACTTTCTAAACTTTAGTACGGTAGCAGTTTACCAAGACTCGTTAATCTTCCCAATAAGTGAAGAATTTCCAATTGGAGGTATTGAAGCAATGGGTACTTATGGGGTTAACAAAGCAAGTTGCGAAAAAGTACTTCTTAAAACAAACTTACAATATGCCAACATCCGCCCCACTTATATTTTAGGACCGAAAAACTACTGCGACCGGGAAAACTTT
>FKKE01003369.1_pt2 | contig 20459 bp, 18 predicted proteins | sample 1106331 | NCBI WGS metagenome assembly FKKE01 (sample SAMEA3931202, study PRJEB13176) | freshwater metagenome | biome: Drinking water system; feature: drinking water; material: freshwater | place: China | collected 2013-02-06 | reverse complement strand
CTCCTAGCGAACCGCCCCCCATGCAACGAAGCAGGATCGACTCTTCGGCAACCGGACCTATCCCGCCAACAGCCGGTCCAGCTCGCCTTGTCCCTCGACCACCTCGACGCCCAGTCGAATCACGCGAGCCATCGGTTCCAAGGCGCCGCCCGCGGCCACACGGGCCAATTTCACCGCGTCCTTCTCGGTGGTCAGTACCACCTGGGCCGCACTTCGCCTGGCCGCCTCCAACAAATGCTCGACATCGCCGCTCGTATAGGCATGGTGATCCGGCCAGCGGAAGGTGTCGAGGACCGTCACACCCAGGCTCTCGACCTCCCGCCGAAACGATGCGGGGTTGGCGAGGGCGCACGCGATCATCGCTCGCCGTCCTTTCAGATGGGTGAGGGATTCCGCCACTCTCCCATGAAGGTCCAAAACGGCTTCCGGAACAAATCGGAGTCGAACAACCGGGCGTGGCGGCACTCCGGCCCTGGCCAATTCGGACAGGATATCACGGCCGGCCTCCTTGTGTTCACTGCGCGTGATCACAAAGGCCGAGGCCCGAGAGGCCGTCGTGAGCGGCTCACGAAGCCGACCGGCCGGCAAGAGATGTTCCAGGCTTGTCCGAGCGCTGGCGTCCAGCAACAGCATGTCGACGTCACGCGCAAGACCAAGATGTTGAAATCCATCGTCGAGGACCAGGACATCCAGCGGGCACTGATTCAAGACCCACCGCCCCAGTTGAAACCGATCCGCCCCGACCGCCACGACGGCCTGAGGACACCGCGAAGCAATCAAGACAGGTTCATCGCCTCCCTCTTCGGGGTTCACGAGAATCTTCCGCCCATCGGAGACCAAGACCATCGCTCGCGTGCCGGACCGCCGATAGCCCCGACTCAGCACCCCCACACGATAGCCCTTCGCAAGCAAGGCACCGACGATGAAAATGGCGACCGGGGTCTTGCCGGTTCCTCCGACCGTCAGATTGCCGATGCTGATGACCCGACAGGGCAGCCGCCGCGTCGGCAGCACCCCGGCCCGATAGAGCCAGGCGCGAAGCCTAACCGCCGCCCCATACACCCACGACAAGGGAGTGCAGCAGAGACGGACCGGTGCCGGCCACATTGTGGGATCTTGTCTGGCGTGAATAGAAGGCCCCATCATCTGATTCTAAACCGGTGGGTGTGCGACAAGGCCGCTCAGGGTCGGCATTCTCGTGTCCGGCGTATGAGGCCCTCAAGCAGATCGAGACTCCGCTCCAACGCTCCGCGATTCTCCGCCATGACCCGCAGCGCCGCTTGTCCCATGCGATCCCGCGCAGAGCCGTCTCGCAAGAGCTGCGCCACTTGCCGCCCGAATGCCTCTCCATTCTCCACGCGAACCCCGGCGCCTGCGTCCAGCAGGACCGAGGCCGACTCTTCGCAGTGATCGGTATGCGGACCGAAGAGCACGGGTTTTCCCCAGCGCGCGGGTTCCAGCAGATTATGTCCCCCGACCGGCGCGAGGGTTCCGCCGACATAGGCCACGGTGGCGAGGCCGTAGACCTGCGCCAATTCTCCCCGCGTATCGAGAATAATGACCTGGCTGTCGCCGATCGGCCGCGCCGCGGCCCCGTTCATCCGGCTCCGCCGCCTGACCTGATACCCTCGACTGCGGACCACGGTTTCAAGCTCCGGCGCGCGTTCGATGTGCCGGGGCGCGAGCACCAGGACCGCCTTGGGCCATTGCGTCAATACCCGCCCGTAGCCGACAAGAAGCGCCTCCTCCTCGATCGGATGCGTGCTCCCCGCCACCAACAGAGGGACGTCGTCGTGAATCCCGAGCGCCTCTCGATTGATGGCCTTCGTCGCGGTTGCTTGCCCAGCCGGCTGATCAAACTTCAGATTACCCACGCGAACCACGCGCGCCGGATCGGCGCCCAGCGCCGTGACTCGCTCGGCATCCCGCTCGGATTGCATGAGAAAAAGCCGGACATGGGATAAGACCTGGGCGATCAACGGCCGGACGCGCCGGTACCCCTCGAATGACCGGGAGGAGAGCCGACCGTTCACCATCGCGCAAGGCACCCCCCGGCGATCCAGGCAGCGCAGGAGATTCGGCCAGAGTTCGGTTTCCACGAAGAGAAACAAACGAGGATTGAGGAAACCGACGACGCGAGACACGACCCAGGGAAAATCCAAGGGCGCATAGCAATGCTCCGCAATCCCCTTCAATCGCTGCTCGACCGCCTCCCGCCCCGTTTCCGTCACCGTCGAGACGATGAGCCGGTCATGGGGATAGCGCTTTCGCAATTCCTGCACCAAGGGGACAACGGCCACGGCTTCTCCCAATGACACGGCATGCACCCAGATGACTGGCTCCTCCGTCCCACAGAGGGAGGACGGGAGCAGACCAAGCCGGCGCCACACCCCTCGGCGACATCGTTTTTTCGACAGAAGAACGAGCAGAATGACCGGCGCAGCGAGCACCAGCAGGGCGTTATAGAGGAAATACCACATGGGTGAAAGTACGATGGAGTGAATTGGGATTTGGTGATTGCCCAATCAGAGAGGTCTCTCGCGATGCGAATTCACCCATCACCACCACATCGCCAAACCCTACTTCCTCACCTCTTCTTCGGCTTGAGCGGTGAGCCGATTCAAGGTGTCTTGCAATTCATGCGACTTGGCGGTGCGGGTCTCGGCCGGGGCATCCGGCGGAACGAGAATCGGTGGCCCGCACAGAAATGCCCCCCGGCTGAACGGCAGCGGCATCTGGAAGCGATCCCAGCTCGCGAAGACTTTTTTTTTGAGTAGGCCACGGCCACTGGCACGATCGGCAACTGCGTCGCCTGCGCCAGCAACACCGCCCCTTCCTTGGCGACATGGCGAGGCCCCTTGGGCCCGTCCGGCGTCACGATGAGATCCTGGCCCGCCCGCCCTCGTTCGATGAGGCGACGCAAGGCTGCCGGCCCGCCGCGCGTCGTCGAGCCTCGGACCGCGTCGAATCCGAACCGAGCGGCAATCCGCGCGATCAGTTCTCCATCACGATGCCGACTGATGAGCGCGACCGCCCCCTTCCCCTGATAAAAGAGCGGCATCATCAGTTGCTGGTCATGCCAGAAGGCGATGATCACCGGCCGTCCGCATCGAGCCCGTTCAAACGCCGCCCCGCCGGCACAGAAGTCCAACCGGAGCGTCCGGCCGATCATGCGGAGGAGACCAGTCCCCAGCAACGGGACCAGCCGGACCTTGATCTGGCTCGCGAGATCGGACATCACTTCCCTGCTTTACCCCGCAACGTCCTGGAATTGAATGGCATGCAGGCGACGATAGACACCGTCGCGCCCCAACAATTCCGCATGCGAGCCGATCTCGACGATCCGGCCATGCTCCATGACCACGATCCGGTCGGCCTTTTGAATGGTGGACAACCGATGGGCGATGATCAAGGTTGTCCGATTCTTCATGACGTTCGAAATGGCCATCTGGACAATCCGCTCGGACTCGGAATCCAGGGCCGACGTCGCTTCGTCGAGGATCACGATCGGCGGATCCCGCAAGATTGCCCGCGCAATCGCCAATCGTTGACGCTCTCCTCCGGATAGTTTCACCCCGTCTTCCCCGATCATGGTCTCGTACCCCAGCGGCAGGCGCTGGATGAAATCGTGGGCGTAGGCAGCGCGGGCGGCCGCCTCGATGTCGGCATCGGAGGCGCCGGGCCGCCCGTAGGCGATGTTGTTCTTGACGGAGTCGTCGAACAAGACGGTATCCTGCGACACAATCCCGATCTGGGCGCGGAGCGACTGGAGGGTCCCGTCCCGCAGATCTCGTCCGTCCATTAGGACGGCCCCTTCGGTCGGATCATAGAACCGCGGGACCAGACTGACGAGACTGGTCTTGCCGCTCCCGCTGCTCCCGACGAAGGCCACCACTTCCCCCGCCCGCACGGTCAGGTTGATATTCGACAGGGCGGGCCGATCATGCCCCTCGTACTGAAAGGTGATGCCCCGGAACTCCAAGCTCTGCCGAATGACCGGCAACCTGGTCCGCCCGCGATCCTGCACCGTCTCATTGGGTAGGTCCAACACCGCGAAGACCCGGTCGGCGGCAGCCAAAGCCTGCTGGACGGAATTGTTCGTGGTTCCCAATCGACGGAGCGGCGAGTAGGCCAGAAACATCGCGGTCAAGAACGAGAAAAAGGCCCCCGCGGTCATCGCGCCGCTGATGACCAAATAGCCGCCGTACCAGATGATGCCGGCGACGCCCAGCACCCCTGTCAACTCCACCTGGGACGCGGAGATCGAGGAAACCTGAATGGCCTTCATGCTCAGACCGAAGAATGACCGGTTGATCCGGCGGAATCGCTCGGCTTCCCGCTCTTCCTGCCCGAAGGCCTTGACTACCCGAATGCCGGAGAGCGCCTCCTGCATCGCCGAGGACATGTCTCCGACCTTTTCCTGTCCTCGAGTGGCCAGCGCCCGCAGCCGTTTGCCGCGTCGCACGATGGTATAGATCGACAAGGGCGCCACGATGATCGAGACGGTCGCCAGCTTCCAGTTTTGATAGAACAGCACCCCGATCAGCGCCATGCAGGTCAGGGTCTGCTGGAAGACTTCCCGCAGGACGCCCGCACCGGCATTGGCTATCATGTTCACGTCGTTGAACACACGCGACATCAGGCGGCCGGAGGTATTGTTGTCGTGATAGCTGACCGGCATCCGCACGAGCTGGAGAAACAATTCCTCGCGGATTTCCGTCACGACCTGGTTTCCGACATAGTTGATCAGATAGGCCTGGCCATAGTTGAAGACGGCCTTCAAAACGGACACGCCGAAAATGGTCAAGGGTAGAATCAGCAGCAACGTCTGGTCCTTGGCGATGAATATGCCGTCCAACACCGGGCGAACCAGCCAGGCGTAGGCGCCGGTCATGGCCGCGACCAAGGCGGAACAGACCAGCGCCGCGATCAATCGCACACGATACCGCAGCAAGTATCGCGATACCCGGAGAAAGACCGTCATGCTCGACACTCCGCCAACACCACCTCCGCGGCCCGGCGAGACGCGCCGGGGCCGCCCAATGCCGCCCGCACGGCAAGCAGTTCGTTGCGCATCGTGGCCCAGGCCTTCCGATCCTGCAACAGCCTCGTCGCCTCCTCTGCCACGCGCCTCGCCGTCGCCCGGTGCTGAATCAGTTCGGGGACAATTCCGCGCCCTGCCACCAGATTCGCCAAGCCGATCCATTGTACCCGAACCAGCAGCTTGGCGAGCAGGAATCCGAGCCACGGCATCCGGTAGGTGATAACCATGGGCGTCCCCACGATGGCCCCCTGCAATGTCGCCGTCCCGGAGGCGATCAGCAAGAGATCCGACGCCGCCATGACCTCGCTCGCTTGATCCCGGACGACCCGGACCGGAAGGCCCGAGGCGCGAATCGGCCCCGCCAGCCACTTGTCGGACACGGAGACTGCTTGGGCCAAGACGACCCCCATCTTCGGGAATTCACGGGCCAGTTCTTTTGCCGCATCCAACAACAGAGGCAGAATGCGCCGGACTTCCTGCTCCCGACTGCCGGGCAACAGCCCGATCACCGGACTGGCCGAAGTCTGGGCGAACCGCTCACGCAGGGCCGACTGATCGTAGCTCGTCGGCACCGTATCCAGCAGCGGATGGCCCACAAAGGTGCAGCGGACGCCGGCCTTTCGATACAACTCGGCTTCGAACGGCAGAATGACCGCCACATGGTCCACATACCGTTGAATGGCCCTGATACGGCTGGGACGCCAAGCCCAGAGCTGCGGCGTGACGTAATAGACCACCCGATGCCCCGCTGCCTTAGCCAGCCGCGCGAGGCGCAGGTTGGTCCCCGGATGATCCACCAGCACGACGGCATCCCATTTCGTCCGCCGGAGATACTCGCCGATGCGGCGAAGATTGCGCAGCGCCTGCCCGATGGCCCCGGGCCCTGGAATACCGATCACGTCCACGCGTTCGATTCCGTCGAGCAGCGTGACCGGCACGGCCGCCATCTGAGCGCCGCCGACACCATGCAGCTCGACAGAGGGATCCGCCTCGCGCAAGGCCTTGGCCAGATGGGCTCCGTGCAGATCACCGGAAGCCTCTCCAGTGGCAATGAAAATCCGTGGCATGGCTCACAATGGAATCGACGTGGGACAACCGACGGGCGGACCACCCTGTCGCACACTCCGAGCGCCTCACGGCTCCCTTCCGCCTTATCGTTGTCGCGCCAGGAACGACTGAATCGAGTCTTGAATCCGATGCGCGAGGTCCACGGCCGCCGCGCCGTCCTCCCCCGACACCAAAGGCGAGGCGCCGGTCGAGGCCGCATGGAGAAAGGCCTCCAGCTCCAGTTTCAAAGGTTCCCCCTCACCCCCATGAAACGGCTCCTGTTCGATGATCGGATCGCCCGTCGCGGACGTCCCCGGCCGGAAGACCATGCCGTGACGGGTATGGTAGTCCATCAGGAAGGCGGCGTCGCGCTGGATGACACGGATGGTGCGCGTCGGCGCCTCGGACACCCGGCTCGCGGTGAGATTGGCCACGCACCCTCCGGCAAACTGGATTCTCGCTTGGGCCATGTCATAGAGGGGCGTCAGCACCGCGGCGCCGACCGCGCGAATATCTTCGACCGGCCCGGGCCGGAACGACAGGACGATGTCCAGGTCGTGGATCATCAGGTCGAGCACCACATTCACATCCGTGCCGCGAGGCCCAAACCGGCTCAATCGCTGACATTCGATATAGGCGGGGTTGGACACGCGGGCGCGGAGCGCCGCAATGCCGGGATTGAACCGTTCCACATGACCGACCTGCAAGATCAGCCGCGCCTCACGGGCCAGCCGCACCAAGTCATGCGCTTCCTGCGGGTGGACCGCGATGGGCTTCTCCACCAGGACGTGCACCCCGGCCGCGAGACACGCCTTGGTAACGGCATGGTGATCCGAGGTCGGCACCGCGACGCTGACAGCCTGCACTTCCTTGAGTAGCGAGTCGAGATCGCCGAAGACGATCGTTCCATGGCGCTCGGCGACGGATTTCGCCTGTGCCGGCCTGGCATCGACTACGCCGACCAACGTCGCCTGGGGCAGAGCGGCATAGAGCCGCGCATGGTGCTGCCCCAAATGCCCAACCCCGATGACACCGACCCGAATCGGACCCATGCTTGCATACTCCTGACGCAGGCTTGTCCTGTCAGCTCCCCGGACAATCCGCCAGGTTTATGACGAGGCAGGACTCGCGGAGGTGACATCCTCGTCCGTCACACCGACTACGCTGATCCCGGCCTCGTCGGCTGTTCGGATCAGGGTTTCCCCGTCAAGCACCACGCTGCGACCGGCTTCCACGGCCAAGGTCAGCGCATGGACCGACCGCATCGTCGCGATCGTCCCGGGCCCGATGGCCGGCAGGTCGAAGCGAAGATCTTGCTGCGGCTTGCACCGCTTGACGACGACCGCCCCGTTGCCGGCCAGCTGCCCGCCGCGCTTGATGGCCTCATCCGTCCCCTCGACGGCCTCCACCGCTACTACCACGCCGTCCTTCATCACCACGCACTGGCCGATATCCAGCCGCCCGATTTCTTTCGCGACGGCCCAACCCTCCCGGATGTCATCCCACTCGCTGGCGCTTGGGCAGCGCTTGGTCAGGACGTCACGCGGCGCCAGAACATCGGTCAGGCCGAACGTCGATTCCCGAATGGTGATCCCCTCCCGCTCAAGCTCCGCGGCGACTTCCCGCAACAGCGCGTCATCCTTCCACTCCTTCATGCGCAAGCCGAAGGACACTGCCCGGAAATCGGGTCGGATGTCAAAAATATTGGCCTTCTTGACCCCCCCCAGCAACACCGCGTGACGAACCCCGTCCCCTTTCAGCGCCTTCAGCACCTTGTTGAACTGCCCGATGCGGACCCAGTGGATCCGATCGACGTGCTGTTCCAATTCGGGGAGCGTGATGCCGTGATGGGCGACCGCGGAGACGGTGTACCCGAGTCGCCGCGCGTTGTCCGAAAATATGATGGGGAACCGACCGTCGCCGGCGATGAGGCCGATGCATTCGCCGGGCGCCGGCGCTGGCAGGGTTCCGGGCCGGGGTTCCGGCACGCCGTCACTCCTCGTCTTCCTGGTCCCGGCCGACTGAGCGGCAGACACCTCGTTTGGAGCCATCCAGGAAGTTGATCATCTGCAGGACGTCGGGGTGATCCTTGAAATCCTCCCGCGCTTGCTTCATGGCCTCCGCCAGCCGCAAGCCGGAACGGAACAGCAATTCATAGGCCCGCTTCAAGGCCGAGATCCGCTCGTTCGACAGCCCCTGGCGGCGGAGCCCGATCGCGTTGATGCCGTACAACTGCGCCCGGTACCCTCCGGCGGCCCGGACGAACGGCGGCACGTCCTTGCCGACGGCGGAGCAGCCGCCGATCATGACATAGGCCCCGATGCGCACGAATTGATGGATCCCGACCAATCCGCCGATGATCGAATGGTCCCCGATTGAAATATGTCCCGCCAGGGTGGCCGAGTTGGCCATGACCACGTGATTCCCGACCTGGCAATCATGGGCGATATGGACATAGGCCATGAGGAAATTGTGGTGTCCGAGGGAGGTGAGACCGCCCCCCTGCACCGTCCCCCGATTCACGGTGACATATTCCCGAAGGATATTGTGATCGCCGATCACGACGCGGGTCGGCTCGCCCTTGTATTGCAGATGCTGCGGGGCCATGCCGATCGAGGCAAAGGGGAAAATCTGGCAGTGCGATCCGATCTCGGTCCACCCCTCGACGGAGACATGCGAAACCAGCCGCGAGCCGCGGCCGATCCTGACGTGCTCCCCGATGATCGAATAGGGCCCCACCTCGATATCCTCGCCCAACTCCGCCTTGGGATGCACGATCGCCGTCGGATGAATCGTCACCAATGCCTCCGGTGATGAGTGATGCGTGATAAGTGATCGGCAAGGGGGACCTTTCGGTCTCCGATTCGTCACCCGTCACTATTTCTCCTGCTACTCTACCGTCACCAACGCCGTCACTTCGGCTTCGCTCGCCAACTCGGACCCGACGAAGGCTTTCCCCTGCATCTTCCAGAACGACTCGCGCCGCTTGAGCGTCTCAACTTCGAATCGGAGTTGGTCCCCCGGCACGACCGGACGGCGGAATTTGGCCTCGTTGACCCCGGCCAGATACACCACGGCACGGCTGCCGGACGGTAGCGATTTGATCGCCAGCACCCCGCCGACTTGCGCCATCGCCTCGATGATGAGGACCCCCGGCATGATCGCCCGCCCGGGGAAATGGCCTTGGAAGAACGGTTCGTTGATCGTGACGTTCTTCAAACCAACGATGCGCCGCTCGGGCTCCCACTCGACGATGCGGTCGACCAGGAGAAACGGGTACCGGTGCGGGAGCAAGGATCTGATTTCTTCCACGTCGATCGGATTCATGCGCGCCCCTTCGTCGTGCCGCCACGCTCCTTACTTGTTCCGCTTGTCGAACTCCTTGACCACTTCACCGGTCAGATTGACCGCCGGGTTGGAGTAAATGACGGCCCGCAATTGGGTCGGCGACCCGAGGTCGAGCACGGCGGTGTAGCCCTCCCGCTCTCCCACGGCGGCCGTGGCATCATCGATCTTCTTGGAATACTCGTCGAACAGTTCCTTTTGCTTCGCCTGGACCTCCCGATTGAAGTCACCGAGACGCTTTTGATAATTTTCGAATTTGACGCGGAACTGTTCGGCCTTTTCTCGTTTGGCGGCCTCGCTCAACCCGCTTTCCTGCGCCTTGAGATCACGCTCCAAGCTCTTCAGTTCCTCGTCATCGGCGGCGATGATCCGCTGCCGGCTCGCGGCAAATTCTTTCATGGTTTCCAAAGCCCGCTTGCCCGCCTTGGATTTTTCCATGACCTCCTGCTGGCTGATCACGCCGACTTTGAGCCGTTCTGCGGCGCTCCCCTCGACTCCAACCGGCACAGCCCCGCCGACCAACAGCACCGCCACCACGTACGTCCGCGCGTTCATGGCTCCTCCCTCGCAAGGTTATTTCTTTGACGGAGCCTGGTCGGCCCCGATACGATTCAGTTCGTCCATGACCCGGGACGTGATATCCAGGGCGGCTTCGCTGTAGACCACCGGCCCGCCGCGGCCTTTTTCGAAGACCAGCTGCAATCCCATCTGTTGCGCCACCTTGGCTACCACACGCTCCACCTTGTCCCGAAACCCCTCGAACACTTCCTTCTGCCGCTCCTGCACCTCCCGGTTCATGTCCTGAATCTTCTGCTGATACTCCATCATGCGGCGGCGGAAGGCCTCCTCCCGCTCCTTTTTGGCGGCCGCGCTCAGCACGCTGCCCTGCTTGATCAAATCGTCTTCCATCCGCTTGAGCTCTTTCTCATCCAATTCGACAACCGCCTGACGGTTCTTCATGAAGCTGTTCAACGATTCCTTGGCTTTCTTGCCGGGATCGGTGTCATTCAGCAGTTTTTGCGGATCCACGACGCCGAACCGTCCGCCTGAGGACACGGTCCCTGCAACCGCGGGTTGTTGCGCTTGCGGCGTCCCCGCGCAGGACAGCAGCACCACCGGTCCGCCCACGATCACCATCCCGACCACGACCCACACACATCTGTTCATCCATGCACCTCTTTGTACCACGCCGTGAACCGAGTTCCAACGCGGCTCCATCGCCGTCCAGTCTCAGAACAAGGATCCGACCGAGAATTCGAAGACTCCCTTCTTCTCCTGCTCTCGCGGATCGAGATTCAGCCCGTAGGCGACCCGCAAGGGCCCGAAGGGAGAAATCCAGCGGGCCTCGAACCCCGCCGCCTTCCGCAGATTCGTCACATCGATCCGGTTGGCCAGATCGAACCCCTGGCCGTAGTCGAAGAAGAGGACGCCGTTCAACTTGGCTTCCGCCGAAATGGGAAAGATGAAGTCGTTATTGATGACGATCTGCCGGGCCGCGCCGAGCAGCGTGCCCTCCGGCGTCACGGGTCCCGCGCGGCCGAACACGAAGCCGCGCATCGTATTGATACCGCCCACATAGAACTGCTCGGTGACCGGCACCGGACGCCCGCCGTACCCGTCGATCAAGCCGAGCCGCCCCCGGATCATGTGGCGCGTATCCCAGAGCAGCGGCGTGTACTGGGCATGGTCCAGTTGGATCTTGAAGAAATTGTTCGTCCCGCCCAGAACGCGCGTACCCAGGTCGAAATTGATGGCGCTGCGGCTGCCCGTGCGCGGATCGATGTAGTAGTCCCGCGTATCGCGCGCAATCGAGCTCCGGAACCCCGAGGTCGACTGGGTGCCGATCTGCTGCTGAATCAACGTATTGGCCCCGGCGATGACATCGGAAATCTTCAGCGATTCATAGACCAGACTGAACGACCCGGACGTGTACTCGGAGAACCATCGTCCGAAGGTCGCGGTACCGCCCGACTTGTTTTCGCGATAGGTCTGGTAGTTCGTCTGCGTATTGAACAGGTCGAACTGGAGCGACGTCAAGGAGTCCTGGAAATAGGGCTCCCGGAACGAGAAGACGAAGATGTTGCGGCGCTGACCGAACTGCCCGCGCAGCCGCACCATCTGGCCGTTCCCGCGAAAGTTGCCTTCCGTGACATCCGCGACCGCGGTCAGTTTATCAAGAGTGCTGAATCCGCCGCCGATGCTGAAGGAGCCGGTCGACTTCTCCTTGACTTTCACGTCCAAATCGACCTTGTCCGATTCGACCTGCTTGGGCAAGATCTCGACCGTTTCAAAAAAATTGAGATTGGTGAGCCGCTGGTAGCTGCGCTTCATCGACACGGTATCGATGACTTCCTGCTCGTTCACGCGCAGTTCCCGACGGATCACGTTGTCGCGGGTCTTGTCGTTCCCGCTGATTCGGATCTCCCGGATCCGGATCAGGTCTCCCTCCTTGATATTGAAAATGATCGCCGCGGTTTTGGTCTGCGCGTCCGGGTTGACGGAAGGATTCACGTCCGTAAAGGCGTACCCCTTGGCCCCATAGAGTTCGGTGAGCCGGGTCATTTCGTCCCGGATCTTGGCCCGCTGAAAGACCTCGCCGGTGGCGATTTTGCTGCCGGCCCGCAGCTCAGCTTCTTCAAAGACCGCGTTCCCGCGAAAGCCAATTTCCCCCACATTATACGGCTCGCCCTCCACGATGGGGAACGTGACCGTAAACCACTTCTTGTCTTCGGTCAATTCGACGATGGGCTGCCCCACCTGAATGTTGAGATAGCCCTTGTTCAGGTAGATTTCCTTGATCCGCTCGACGTCGTTGCCCAATTCCTCCCGCTTCAGCAGACCCGCGTCGGTAAACCGCGACACCAGCATGATCCATTCTCGCGTTGCCATGACTTTGAGCAACTCTTTTTTGCTGACGGCGTTGATGCCGTCGAAGATCACGGTTTTCACGCGAGCCCGATCACCCTCCTTGATATAGAAGGTGAGCCGTTTTCGGTCCTCGTCGAGCGACTGAATGATCGGCGTCACCTGGAAATTGTAGTAACCGTCCTCCTGATAGGCCAAGAGGATCTTGTCCGCGCTTTCCTTCACCTGCTGCTGATCCAGGAATGTCTGGCTCCGAATGGTGATCTTCTCTTTCAGCTTGTCGTCGCTCAGGTTGTCATTTCCGTCGAAGACCAATTCGGTGATGAAGGGTTTTTCGCGCACGACGAAGATGAGGGAAATCCCTCCGGCCACCGGCTCCGTTTCGATCTGCACGTCCTCAAAGAATCCCATCTCGTAGATGATGCGCACTTGGGATCGGACCACGTCCACGGTGTAGGGGTCGTCGACCTTCACGGTCAAGCGTCCCCGAATGGCGGTTTCTTCGATCTTCTTGTTGCCGCGAATTTGCAGAGACTTGACCTTCTGGACGGCGTCCTGCGCGTGCGCCTGCAGGGCGCACGCCGCGAGGCAACAGACCATCACCACCGCGGAGACGCAGTGCCGCAGCACGGGTGACTGGGAGGCCCCCCTCATGCCGGGACAACCCGGGTGGCGGAGGCCGTCACGCGCACCCCCACCAGCGATACCTGAAGCCACACCGCTCCCACTTCCAAATGTATCCCGGCCTGCGCCGCTAGGGATAGGAGGGATTGGCGCCCCCGGCCCATGGCGGACTAAGAACTTTCGCGTACGGCTGGCCCCCACAGCCCCCTTCGCGTGAGGGCACAGGCGGATCGGACGCGCAAGCGTGCGAAAAAACGTGGAAATTATAGGGAGCCACTTCCGCAATGTAAAGACAAATTCTCGGAGCGCCCTAGGATAATTGCGCAGATTCAGGAAGGTGGATCTCCTTGACTTTAGCTGGACCCGTTACTAGTATCGAAGCACATGTCCTCGGCAAAAGTTCGCAAAGCCATCATCCCCGCCGCCGGTCTCGGAACCCGCTTTCTCCCGGCCACCAAGGCTTCTCCGAAAGAGATGTTACCGCTGGTCGACAAGCCCCTGATCCAGTACGCAGTCGAAGAGGCGGTCTCCTCGGGCATCGAGGATATCCTGGTGATCACGGGACGGGGGAAGCGGGCCATCGAAGACCACTTCGACCGGTCGGTGGAACTCGAAGAAAATCTCCGGGAAAACAAGAAGGACTCGCTGCTCAAGAACATGCGGCGCATCTCCGAACTGGCGAACTTTTGCTACATCCGGCAGCCCCAAGCGCTGGGTCTCGGCCATGCCGTGCTCTGCGCGCAGCACTACATCGGCCATGAACCCTTCGCCGTGCTCCTCAGCGATGAGATCGTCGATTCGGGAGTTCCCGCCCTTGCCCAGCTCATTGAGCGGTTTCGGGAGGACCAGGGCGGCATCTTGGGCGTCCAGGAAGTCCCCAAGGCAGAGGTCAAGCACTACGGGATCGTCCATCCGGAACGCGGCGGGAAACGGCTGCACAAGATTCTGGACCTCATCGAGAAGCCCTCGCCGGACGAGGCCCCGTCCCGCTATGCGGCGATCGGGCGTTACGTCTTGTCGCCGGAAATTTTCCCGATCCTCCGGCGCACGAATCCCGGCAAGAACGGGGAAATCCAGCTCACGGACGCCTTGCGACAATTGGCCAAACGCGCGCCCATGTATGCCTTGGAGATCGAGGGCAAGCGGTACGATGCCGGGGACAAGTTGGGTTTTCTGAAAGCGACCGTCGAGTTCGCGTTGAAAAACCCGGCGCTCGGCGAAGACTTTGCAGCCTATCTCAAAGACCTGCGATAAGCGTCAGCCCGGCTGACCCACAGAAGAGTAGGGGGCTCATGAGCTCAGAGCCGACTGAAAAAGACGTCCAGAACGCCGAAATTCCCGATCAGCTGCCGCTCTTGCCGGTCCGGGATATCGTCGTGTTCCCGTACATGGTGCTGCCGCTCTTTGTCGGCCGCGAAATGTCGATCAAAGCCATCGAAGCGGCGCTGGCCGGCAATCGGATGGTGTTCCTCGCCACCCAAAAGGCCCTGGACGTCGAAAACCCCACCCCCGACGAGATCCATGCCGTCGGCACCGTCGGCATCATCATGCGGATGCTCAAGCTGCCGGACGAGCGGATCAAAATCCTCGTCCACGGACTCGCCAAGGCCAAGGCCGTCGAATACATCCAGTCCGAGCCCTACTATTCGGTCAAGATCGCCAAGATCACCGAGGCCAAATCGCCGGCCAATCTGGAGGGCGAAGCCGTCATGCGGACGGTGAAGGAACAGCTGGAGCGGATCGTGAGCCTCGGCAAGGTGCTCATGCCCGACGTGATGGTCGTCATCGAAAACCTCGAGGACCCCGGCCGCCTGGCCGACATGATCGCGTCGAACCTGGGACTGAAAGTCGAAGTCACCCAGGAAGTCCTGGAGATCGAAGATTCGATCGTCCGGCTCAAGCGCGTGAGCGAGATTCTGGCGAAGGAAGTCGAAGTCCTGTCCATGCAGCAGAAGATTCAAGCCCAGGCCAAGGGCGAAATGGACAAGACGCAGCGCGAATACTTCCTACGCGAACAACTGAAGGCGATCCAAAAGGAACTGGGCGAACTAGATGAGCGCTCCGAAGAACTCGCCGAGTTTCGCAAACGGATCAAAGACGTCAAGATGCCCGAGAAGGTCCTGAAAGAGTGCGAGAAGCAGCTCAAGCGGCTGGAGAAAATGCATCCGGACACCGCCGAGTCCGCCACCGTCCGCACCTATCTTGAATGGATGGTGGACCTGCCGTGGAGCAAGAAGTCCAAGGACAATCTGGACATCAAGGCCGCGGCTAAGGTGCTGAACGAAGACCACTTCGACCTGGAAAAGGTGAAGGAGCGGATTCTGGAATACCTGGCCGTCCGCAAGCTGAAGGACAAGATGAAAGGCCCGATCCTCTGCTTCGCTGGCCCGCCCGGCGTCGGCAAGACGTCGTTAGGAAAATCCATCGCCCGTGCCCTCGGCCGAGAATTCGTCCGCGTCAGCCTCGGCGGCGTCCGCGATGAGGCGGAGATTCGCGGCCACCGGCGCACCTACGTCGGCGCCCTGCCCGGACGGATCATTCAAGGCATCAAGCAGGCCGGCACGCACAATCCGGTCTTCATGCTGGATGAGATCGACAAGGTCGGGGCCGACTTCCGGGGCGACCCCTCCGCGGCGCTCTTGGAGGTGTTGGATCCTGAACAAAATCACGCCTTCAGTGATCACTATCTCGGCGTGCCCTTTGATCTGTCCGAGGTCATGTTCATCACGACCGCGAATCTGATCGATCCGATCATTTCCGCCCTGCGCGACCGCATGGAGATCATCGAGATCCCCGGCTATACCGAGGAGGAGAAGCTCGGCATCGCCCAGAAATATCTGATCCCGCGCCAGTTGAAAGAGCACGGGATCACGGAAAGCCACATTACGATCTCCGAGCCGGCGCTGCGGCAGGCCATTTCGCACTATACCCGGGAAGCCGGCGTGCGCAACCTGGAACGCGAAGTCGCCAACATGATGCGGAAGGTGGCCAAGAAAGTGGCGGAAGGCAAGGTGCGGAATTACGCCATCACCCCCGCCAACTTGTCCAAATATCTTGGCGTGCCTAAGTTCCTTCCTGAAACCGAGCAGACGAAGGATGAACTCGGCGTCGCCACGGGTCTGGCCTGGACGGAAACGGGCGGCGACATTCTCTATATCGAAGCCACCGCCATGAAAGGCAAGGGTGGGCTGACCTTGACCGGGCACTTAGGCGATGTCATGAAGGAGTCGGCCCAGGCCGCGCTCAGCTATATTCGCGCCAAGCAGAAAAAGCTCGGCATCAAGGAGGATGTCTTCTCGAAGGTTGATCTGCACATCCACGTGCCCGCCGGGGCCATCCCGAAGGACGGCCCCTCGGCCGGGATCACGATGGCCACCGCCCTGACCTCCATCTTGACCGAGACACCCGTGCGCCGAAATGTCGCCATGACCGGAGAAGTCACGCTGCGGGGGCGCGTGCTGCCGATCGGAGGACTGAAGGAAAAGATTCTGGCCGCCAAGCGGGCCAAGATGACGACCATCATCCTACCCAAGCGGAACGAGAAAGATCTCCAGGAAATTCCCAAGCACCTGCAGCGGGGCCTGCATTTCGTATTTGCCGAGACGATGGACGATGTCTTGCGGGTGGCCTTGGCCCGCCCATCCTCGCCCCGATCGAAGCCCAAGAAGCCAGGCGCGGATGAGGGACAGAAACCGGTTCGCCCCCACCATCCGGCGCCTCAGCCGATCACGCCTCCGAAGGGAACACCCAGACCCCGGCCGATCGCACCCACCGCGACGGTCCGCACCCGGTAAGGAGGCCTTCGTGCTGGGATGGCAACCGCGTCCTCACTGGTGACCGGGGAATTCCGCCTCATCGGCCGACTCGCGCGACGCTTCTCCCGTTCCCACCCTGACGTGGCCCGCGGCATCGGCGACGATGCCGCGGTCATGCGCATCTCAGACGCCACGAGCCAGCTTCTGACGACCGACCTCCTCGCGCAAGACGTCCATTTCGATCTTCGCACCGCCACGCTTCAGGACATCGGGTACAAGGCCGCGGTGGCCAATCTCAGTGATATCGCCGCCATGGGGGGAATTCCCCAAGCCATGCTCGTGGCCATCGCCTTTCCGCCTCACACCGCCGTGCGGCAGGTCGAACGGCTCTACCAGGGCATGATGGAGGCTTGTCGTCCGCATGGCGTGACCTTGATCGGAGGAGATACATCCTCGTCGAAGCACGGCTGGTTTATCGGCATCACCATGACCGGAACAGCGGCCAGCCGGCGGATCCTTTACCGGTCGGGTGCTCGGGTCGGCGATGAATTGTGGGTCTCCGGCACCATCGGCGACGCCCTCGCGGGCTTGCAGCTGCTCGGTGGTCGAAGCGCTCGCTCGCTTACTGCTCGTTACCGAAAAACGTTGATCGCGCGGCATCGGCGGCCGACCGCCCGTCTCGCGCTGGCGCAAGCCTTGGCCAGTCGAGGACTGGCGACCGCCGCGATTGACCTCTCCGACGGGCTCTCCGGCGATTTGGCGCATATTTGTGAGGAGAGTCGGGTCGGAGCAGAGGTGGCGGCTCCCCTACTTCCCGTCTCTTCCGCATTACGCGCCTATGCCGAGGCGACTCACAGGCCGGTCACGCAGTTGGCCCTGCAGGGCGGAGAAGACTACGAGTTACTCTTTACCGCGTCGCCATCAGCGCACGGCAGCCTGATCCGCCTCGGCCGGCAGCTTCGCTGCCCGCTCACGCGCATCGGTCGTATCACCGGACGCCAGCTGGGGCAACGATTGTGGCTTGCCGACGGCTCCATAACGCCCATGCCCCGGCTGAGCTATGAACATTTCACTCCATCGCATAACGCCCTCTCGTCCAGGCGCCGACGAACCCGATGAGCCGACTGCAGTCGATGCTGCGACAACTCCTGCACCTGAATGAGTCGCCCCACCGGACCGCCTTGGCCTTTGCCCTCGGCGTGTTCATTACCTTCTCACCCATTTATGGGACCCACCTGGCGCTCATTGGGCTCTGCGCTTGGCTTTTTAGAATGAACGCCATCGCGATGTTCGCCGGAGCCTTTATCAACAATCCGTGGACTCTGGTCCCCAGCCTCGGCGCATCCTTGTGGCTCGGCTGCTGGCTGACAGGCGTCTCAACCGTCCCCACGTTGGATTGGCATGACCTGAGCGCTCGAGCGATTTTCGATCAGGTATGGCCCTACGCGATGCCGTTTGTTGTCGGCAGCCTCGTCCTGAGCACCGTTACCGCCCTCCTGAGTTACCCGATCGCCTATTGGTTGATCGTCCGCTATCGCGCGCGCCGCGGCACACCAGACTCCTGAAACGCAATTGCCCCTCTCCCCCGCGGTGAGCTAAACTACTCCGGCCTGCACAACAATACCGTCAAGACCCTGGTCACTGCCCCATGCCGCCGTTGCCTATATCGAACGTCATTCCCACGCGCTCCACCCTCTTGACCCCGGATCAGCATTATGACGGGTCCGCGCTCATCGCCGACCCGATCCATGAATACGTCACCTTCACGGTCCCCTTTACACCGGCGGATCCCGGCGAGCGGACGGAAAAAGACTTGATCGATTCCCCCTGGGTCCAACGTCTTCGCTATATCTATCAACTTCAGAGCGCCCGTTGGGTCTATCCCTCGGCGGAGCACAGCCGGTTTCAGCATTCCCTGGGCGTGATGCACGTGGCCGGGCGCTTCGCCCGGCACCTCTACCCCTCGTTGGCGCAGGTGGTCCCGGACTTGCCGTCCCAAAACTATCTCGAAGAATTGCTGCGGATCACCGCGCTGCTGCACGACATCGGACACGGACCCTTCTGCCACTTCTTCGACGAGAATTTCCTGGAAGAGTTCGGGCTGACCCATGAACGGATCGGCCAAGTCATCATTCGCGAGCATCTCGGCGACATCATTAAGAAAATCCGCCGCAGTCCCCACGGACCCTTTGCGCCAGGAGAGCAGCTCGACCCTGATCACATGGCCTTTCTCATTCTGAAAGACCCGGCCAAAGACAGCGCGCGCTATCCGAAATGGCTCGCTTTTTTACAACCGGTCATCGGCGGGATCTACACGGCGGACAACCTCGACTATGTGCTGCGGGACTCCTACATGTGCGGCGTGGCGGTCGGACCGGTCGATCTGACACGACTCATCCACTACACGCTCATCACGCCGAAGGGCCTGACCATTCACCGAACGGGGCTGCCCGCGCTGCAGATGTTCCTCAACACGCGGCTCTATCTCTACCAAAACGTCTATTACCATCGGACCACCCGCGCCATCGACATCCACTTGCGGGAAATCTTTCATGACACCATGGGGCATGTCTTCCCGACGAATCCGATCAAGTCGATGGACGCCTACCTCTCGCTGACCGACTGGTCGCTCATTGAGACCGTGCGCCAGTGGCCCAAGTCCCGGAGCAAGCACAAGCGCGCCTTGGGGGCGGAATGGAACCGAGTTCTCGGGCGAGATGTGAAGTGGAAGATGGCCTATGGCGCCATGTTGCCGACTCGAGGGGACGAGCGTGGCCGTGTCTATATTGATCGGGAGACCCTCGCAACCCGAATTCGCGCCGAGCTCCCGCCCCATCTCAAGAAGCTCGATTTTCGCGTCGATCTCGCCAATCAGGATCCCCGCCCGGTCAACCTGCTCAATATGGGCGAGTTCCAAATCTACGTCTATGACCCGGCGACCCAGTCCGTGTCAAAAGAAGCCTTGAAAGAATTCTTCGACTATCTCCCGGCCCGCATCGTGCAGCTGCGCGTCTTCGCAAAGGATCACAGGGCCGACGCCGACCTGGCGAAGGCCACGGAAACCGTCCTGACCTCCGAAGGCCACAGCATCAAGACCAACGTCTGAGTCGTCACCCTCAAGATTTCTCCTCCGACATCCGACATAGACTTCGAAGCCCCGAGAGCCACGCACCATGCTCGTGACAGCGCCGAATTCCAAACTGCGTATTCTGAACGACCCGCTCTACCAACTCCTCCGGGAAGGGAAGGTCGGGGAATTCAATGCGCGGAAGCCGGCCGGCACCAAGCTGGACTTCACGAATGCGGACTTCCGCAACCTCGAGTTGCGGGGGCTGGATGCCCAAGGCATCGACTTCAGCGGGTCGTACTTCCGGCAGGCGGATCTGCGGGGAATCGATTTTCGCGAAAGCCGGCTGGAGGGGGCCAGCATCAACGGCGCCAAGATCTCCGGAGCCTATTTTCCAGCCGAACTGTCACCCGAAGAAATCACGCTCTCCCTGCTGCACGGCACCCGCATGCGGTACTCGAGTCGCTAGGCCCTCCGAGAAGCGCAAAGTTTTGCTCCCGCCTCATACCTCGTACCTCGAACCTTCCCAAGATGGTGCGCCCGGCTGGACTCGAACCAGCGACCCACAGCTTAGAAGCCCCTCCGGAACCGACTGAGCCTGAGCGTGATCAAGAGTGATCCAGAGCGTTGAACTCATTGTGATTGCAGGGGTTTCCCGCTCTCCGAGGTGCGACTGGTAGTGATTGGGGCAGAGAGAGAATCGGGCCTAAAA
>FKKE01000343.1_pt3 | contig 20513 bp, 22 predicted proteins | sample 1106331 | NCBI WGS metagenome assembly FKKE01 (sample SAMEA3931202, study PRJEB13176) | freshwater metagenome | biome: Drinking water system; feature: drinking water; material: freshwater | place: China | collected 2013-02-06 | reverse complement strand
AAGAGATTCTTCATTTAACTCAAGCAGTAAGAGTGTCTCCCTAGTACCATCAGGCCGTACTGCCTTTGGATAACTAGCTATTACATTAAAACCAATTTTTTCTGGGTTGGTGAAAAGCCTTGAATCATTGATAACAAGGTAGGTTTTATTACCAAATGCTTTAGAGGCCAGCAAACTATCTGGAACTTTTTCAATAGACAAACCGACACCTATGACAGTTATTGATGGGGTGTCATTCAAATACATTTGTAAACCGTCAGGCAATGTGCCAAAAAAGCCTTCAGTACCGACAACCACTTTTTCACCAGAATGAGAGACTTGTCTAAGATAACGTGAAACTTCATAAATACCATAGCCGGAAGTCCAGTCCTCTAAATAACCAGACCTTTCGGACCTGGGAAGGTTTGCTTTTTGCGGCTCCGTCAAAACTAACCAATTTAAATAAAAACTGTGGAAAGTAAATACTGTCAAAAAGGTGCCCACCATAACTTTTGTTAGTGTACTTCTGTAAAGAAAAGGCAGACATATCGAAGCCAAAATAAAAAAATAGGGAACTGAGAAGTAAATATAACGAGCTGTCATTGTTCTTGAAAACTCCGATGAAATGAATATAGGTATAAAGCCCCAAGCAAGTAAAAAAATAGTCTCTTTAAAGTATTTTTTCAAACCCAAATAGACTCCCAATAAAATAAGAACAGTAATTGCACTGGGTCCAAGGATCCAAAAATATTCAAGTGATCTGTGTAAAAACGGCTTAAGGGGGTCAAGTGGAGACGTTAAAATATGACTTAGCGGATAAACATAATCCTTATTCCTAAGCGCAATCATGTGAAAGTTGGGTCCGAGGCGAAGTATGTTATACATTACAGCCGCAATGGCGTAGCTGGGTACAAACCTTAAAAGTCCGATAAATATGTTTTTTAAACGCTCGGCAGACTTAGCTTTTCCTTGAGAAAAAAGTAAAGTAGTTGGCAAAAGGATGGCAAAATAAATCGCTGGCGATTTTGTCAATAAAGCTCCCCCTAAAGCAAAACCTGTTAACATTGCTAGGTCGAGTCTTTTGTACTTAACAGTTAGCACTCCCAAAATACAAGTCCAAATACCAAAAGCTGTTAACATGGCGTCAGCAAGAGCCAGGCGATCGAAAAAGACACTAAAAGGTGATATCGCATATAAAAACGCTGCCAGTAAACTAAAGCGCCAAGATTTAAAAAGTATATAGCTAAGTACTAAAACACCCACCTGCGTGCCTATACCTGTCAATGCTGAAGGCAATCTACCAGCAACCAAGGGGTCCGATATATATTTTAAAAATGGCATAAGCACCCACATAAAGAGTGGCTGTTTGCCATCAGATTGCGGTAAAAAACGCAAAGTTGGCTCGGCCTTCATCACTTGTGACCAACGAATATATATTGCCTCGTCAACAAAAACAGGAATTTGTGTTAACTTGTAAGTTCTTAAAAATAAAGCTATTAATAAAAGTGTTGAGGTCACAATTATTTGCCATTTGTAATTTTTTATAAACTTGAACATCTGAGAACTTTCTACTTAAAACAAATTGGGATTAAGGAGTTAATGCTTGTTAACATTATATTTACCAGCAAAAGCATTTATTCTAACTTTCATTAAGTCGCGAAAACCCTCCCATGAATCCCTTATGGGGCTCACACCCGATTCCCCCCTGTCACCACGGTCGTGCCAATCAACTTTGACCTCAGCAACTTTAAGTTTAAGTTTGCGCGCAATATAAAGTGTTTCGAGGTCAAAGCCAGCTTTAACGGCAGAACCTTTGGCAAGTTCACCCTGTCGGAAAATTTGCATGCGTGAAAAAATTAGTTTCGAAGCTTGTTTTCTAAAGGCCTTAAAACCACACTGCGTGTCTCCATAGGGCAACCTTAAAATAACTGTTCTTAAAAGCATAAAGCCATACGCCATTATTTTCCGAGTAATAGGAGCGCCACTTCTACCAGTTCTGGAACCAATGGCAATATCGTAACCCTGAGTAAACTTAGGTAACAACTTACCAACCTGGTCGATGGGTGTAGCCTGATCCATATCGGTAAAAAGTATTACATCTCCTGAGGCTGCCAACATGCCGGAGATTACAGCTCCAGCTTTACCTTGATGCTTTTTTTTAAGCAATTTAAAATTTTTGTGTAAACGCACGTAGTCTTCTAGAATCTTTGGCGTGCGGTCAGTAGAACCATCGTCTACAAGCATTACCTCCCATGTATATTTTTGTGATGTTAGATAATCATTAACGCTATCTAAAACTCCGCGTCGTAAGTTTTCAACCTCGTTATATGCCGGGATTACAACCGACAGATGTAATGTATTTTTAACCATATTTTATTATTGCATTAAGCGCTGCCTCTTTTGAACTGTAATACCTCCAAAACTCATCTCGTCTAACACAATAGTTGTGTTAGTATACTTGGCAAGCCAATTTGTTAATCTCTCAGGATGGGGTGGGTCCACTTCATATAAAATATAAACTATCTGTGTCGACTTTTCCCTTTCCCAACCACAAAAGTCATCCGAACAAAGTCTACTACCTTGCCAGAGAAACAAGTAATCGTATGTGTAAGGAATGACCGGTGGCACGTAAAAATCCGTGTTGAACCTACCAACGGTTTTACCATCTTCATATACCCAACGCACTGCTTGCAACTCATTGCCCAAACTCACATGCGTAGGCCCATCAACACCAGCAATGAGATAATAACGCGTCAAAATACCGTTAACCTGGGCAAACCAGATAAGAAAAGTAAAAACAACGATTTTGCCGTAAAGCGACTTTTGCCACAAAGCTCCTAGACCCAAGGCAAACAAAATTATCATGGGTATGTAGTAACCAGTCATATAGTAGTCATACATATTGCCGTGATTGCCTTGAAACAATGTATAAAATACAACGGGTGTACCAAGAAATATTAGAAAGAGTTTCAAAATGTCCGCTTTATGTTTATTTTTCCAAGAAAGAATACCTATTAATGAAAATGCCAAAAGTGGCCAAACCAACTTTTCTCTGGTTGGTAATATTTTGGAGGCAAAGACAGTCCAAAAGTAATTAGCACGTGTATCCAAAACGTCCCAGAAGTTAAGTCTAAAACTACGCTCTTTCGTAAACACGTTAATAAAGTTTTCAAAAAGCATATTTTGGTGAGCTAGGCCAAAAATAATTTGTGGAACTATAGATACAAAAAATACTGCTGTTGCCAATAGTGCTATTTTCTTGCTGGGCCTTTTACCTTTCTGCCACCAATAGAAAATTGCAAGTATTGGTAAATAGAAAAAAGCACTTGCCGCTTCAAATTGCAGCGAAGCGGAAACGGCTACAGCAACAACAAGCCACCAGATATTCCGTCCAGTCATTATAATTTTGTAAAGTGCGTAAAAAAGAAAAGCACTACCCAAAAATATCGGTGTGGGATTTGATACCCACCTACCAGCCAGAACTAAATAGTAAGAAAAGCTAACTATAAAAGCTGCCATTAGACCAGTAACTCTACCCTGCATTTCTTTACCTATTAAATAGGTAATAAATATCGCCACTACCACCAGACATGCCAAAAACAAAGCCGGGTATAGTGGGCTACCACCACTCACTAAATACAAAGGTGCAATCATGAAGTAGTAAAGTGGACCTAAAAATATACCCGCAAGCCCCGTAACTGGACCAACAACAAAGATGTCGCCTTCGTGCCAGAATCGCCATATTTTAAGAGCGTCTCTTGCTTGGTCATAGTGAAAAGCCATTAAGTCGGTGGTACGATAAGCTCTGACAAAAAAAGCGCCTATTAATATTAAAAACAACAGTGTATAGATAACTTTGTTATTAGATATCTCAAGCTTTACACACTTTGCTAAATCTTTAAAAGTGGTGGATGTCTTTTTGAGAAACATTATTTTCCTTTCTTTAAATACTTATCAAGATAGACAAAGCGCTCCTTTGTATAAAAAGGCATCTTAAACCTCTTTATTTGGGGAAGTGTCAACCAAAGAACTTCATCTTGATCTTCTAGGGGTCTGGCAACACCCGACTTCCATTTACATAAAAACGTTAGCGCAATAACACTGTGGCCACTTACTCTTATAAAACTACCGTTTGCTAAGAGTTTAATATCACTTTGCACTTTAATACCGACCTCCTCCAAAATCTCCCGCTTGAGGGTTTCTTCCAAAATACCGTTACCACCCCCCTTTTCAACCTTACCACTAGGCACCGACCACTCGCCACCAGCCTGCGGGTCACTTTCTTTTCTTCTGGCAATTAGATATTTATTGCCTTTTTGAACTATGCCAAAAACCGCAACAACGTGAGTTGGAATATTTTTTTCACCCGATAAGTCTTTTTTTGCCGACATTATTTCTTAGTAAGTAATTTCTTATAAACTGTTTTACCAGTTCCACCTGAACCTTCGCCACCCATGCTCATCTCAACGCTTGTTAAGACAACTTTTTGACCCCTCAAAAAATTATTGTAATCCCTGGCAACTTTTATCGCTAATTCTTCATCAAGAAGCTGTGATATCGACAAGTGTGGATGATATAAGTCAAACGCATGCTTATCACCATATTTTAACAAGCTGTTACGTTCTGCCTTGGATAGGCTATCAAAATATTTACCATCTCTATACTTTCTTCTCAGAACGTACTGTCTAACTGGATTTACTAAGTGAATGATATTTTTGTGGTGTTTTTCTATATCTTTCCTTCTATCAACATCGGCCATAATCCAGCCTTTACTTGCAAACATGTTTGTTATTCTTAAAAAAACCGGGAGGTGACTAAAATTATGCTTATCAAGGATATTTATAATTGATATTCTATTCCTGGTTGGGGCAGCAAAAAGATATAAAGTGATGTGGCTTTTGTAATTTTTACCGTCTAAAACAAAGTTTGATTTATACTTTTTGGCAATGTCGTTTGATATTTTCCTAACAACTTTATCGGTAACGGAGTCAACATTGAAATAAATATGGAAAGTTGAGGTTGGAAGGTTGCGTTTTTTCACTGTTCCAACAACTTAAGATATATTTTATACGTAGCGTATATATCACTCATAGCATCATGCTTTTCCGGAATATTTACTTTCAAAATCCTGGCCACATCCCTTAAACCCATTTCAACTGGTTTTGTGTGATTAAAATACTTCTGGTAACCTAAAACTGCAACATCCAGTAAATGGTGGTCAAATCTATCTTTAATCCGGTATCTTTTTAAAGTGTTATATAAAAAGGCATAATCTTTATGTACATTCCACCCAGAAGGAATACCACCCGGAGCAAGTCTATTTAACTCCCTAAAAACTAGCGAGGCTTTTCTAGAATCAGTCCATTTAGCATCTGAGTAACCACCTATTTTTAACGCTTTTTTAACAGCTGTTTCAATGTGTTCAGGTCTTACTTTTGCATAATACTCTTTTTCAACGTTTAATGTTTTAGGGTTAACCACCAAAACACCAACCTCGGTTATTTCATGTACAACAGGGTCAAGACCCGTCATTTCAAAATCCATAAAGACAAGTTTTCTGGTTCGAAAGTCGACCTCTTGCTTTTTTTTGGTCATAATTGGTACTTAAGTTAATTAGACGGCACAGAATGAACTAGCCTGAACAAAGTTACCCCAGAAACCTGCCATTCCATATCAATTTTACTCCAGCCAAAATTTGCTATACCCGCCTTTGGATTAGTGGTCGGGTCACATTTTTCTCGCGGCATCTCACATACCACAAAAAGCTGCTTTGCTACTGTTTCTTTTTCTCTTTGAGGATCTATCATAACAAAATTGGCTCCCTCTTTTTCCAAAAAGTATTGGTAAGCGCCCTCATAGTTCCTCTCAGCAATAGTGGCCATATTGAACTTCTCGCCATCGCTTATTTCTATCATCTTTTCAGCCACATTAATTGATCGTTGTAGTTGTTTACCGGGTGCTTTCCAAAACCACATGTCCAAAAAGTTAACATAGCCTAAAGAAATAACTACCGGAACCGCCAAGAGTGCTCCCAAATATTTTTTACGGTTCTCAACAAGCTGAAATATACCAGCAAGCATTAAAAATGGTACTGGAAACAAAAAACCAAAGTAGTGATCATAAATGTGCTGCTTATAAAGCGCCAGTCCCAAAATACCAAAGAAAGCCCAAGTGATCAAAAGTACAAGTGGTCTGAAAAAATTCTCTTTTACCACCTTCTTTGAGCGAACAAGATAACCAAAAGTGAAAATTGTGGCAATGCTTAATAGAAAAGCCGATGCTGTGCCCACTACCTTATTATTACCAGCCAACAGACTTGTTAATATTTGACTAAACATCTCTGGTATTTTAGGTAGCCCAGTCCAAGGTCTAGCAGAAACGGTTGTTTGGCGTTCTGTGAAAAAAACCTTCATGGAGTTAAAATTCAACCAATCATGCCGTGCATCAAATATTAATAGTGGGCTCATTAATAGAAAAAAAATAGCTATGCCCAGGACAGACTTTCTTAAAAAGTCCTGCCTATGAGCCTTTTGATTCTTAACTTTAAGAAACGTCAAAACCCAAAAGCTAAAAAGGACTGGCACCAAAAGAAGTCCAAGATAATGTGATTGAAGAACAAATGCTAGTGAAATACCTAAAACAATTAGCCATTTATGCTGCATTCTCGACCACACGCGCCAAATAGCATACATGCAAAGTAGTGAGAAAAAGGGCATAATGTTAGGATTCCACGAAGACCTGGAAAAATGTACAACGGTCGAGGATATTGCATAAAGTATTCCCCCCAGGAACGCTCCCAAATGTACACCTGAATTAGTTTGAGGAAACAACTCACGTGCAAGCTGCCAAACAAGAAAAACTGTTGCTACGCCTAAAGCTGCAATCATAATAGCTGGCCCAACAGGGGAAAAGTTAAAAACAAGAAGTGCGGGCGCCATTAAATAATAATACAAAGGCCCCAAATACATATTACCAATGGACGTTCCAGGACCGATAAGTATAGGGTCGAAGTTAACTAAAAAACGTCGTACAACAATTGCATCCCTACCTTCGTCTCCCAGAAATGTCATATAGTCGGCAATTTTACAAAAACGCAACAAGGCTCCGACAAGTAAAATTATTACCAAAGAGACAAACTCTAGTCTATGAAGGGAAACCCACTCAACTAGACTGTGGTAGGTAAACTTGTGGACAGTAGATTTTTTGATTAACGCAGTTTTCGCCACAACTTAAAAAGATCTATAAAGCTTTTTACAATAACATTAAAGTCCGCTCCTGTCCCCTTACCAGCAACTCGTGGATAGTGGTGTACACCGACTTCAACAATTTTAAAACCATACTTCTGAGCCTTAATTAAAAATTCACTTGAAATGAAGGCTCCGCGTTCAGATTCAAGTTTAGGAATCTTATCTATAACCTTTTTGGATATCAACTTGAAACCACAATCAATATCGCGCACTTTTAAGCCAAAAAGCATCCTAACGATAATTTGCCACAGGAAAGTATTGAGTTTCCTGTAAAATGGTACTGACCTTTTCAAGTAGTAGCCTACAATTAAATCGGCTCCTGTTGCGTCGCGTGTTTTAATAAGTTTTGTAATTTCACTAAAATCGAACTGGCCATCGGAGTCAGTAAAAGCTATCCAGGAGTAGCGACTATTGTAAAAGCCGCTTTTCAAACTTGCTCCATAACCACGATTTGGGGCGTGTGTAACCAACTTAATGCGTTTTTCGTCTTTTGCCAAACTTTGGACAATTCTACCTGTTGTATCTTTTGAACCGTCATCTACCACTACTATCTCCCATTTATCTGCAACTTTTTCTAAAACGATAATTGCGCGTCTGATGGTTTCACCAATGTGAGCTTCTTCATTATATGCTGGAAAAAAAACAGACAATTCAGAAATCATTTTTGACATAGTTTTCTCCTAAAACAGACCTTTTGAAGTCTAGCACAAACGTGCCTATCTTATCGAGCGGTCAGCAAACATGAACTAAAACATTCAAAGGTTATATTTGAACTCTCCCCACCTTCCTTTTCTTGGCAACCTTTAGTTCCAGAAGAGTCTTGCGAAGTTCCGCTTCAGCAGTTGCAAAATCTTGTTCCGAAGCCCGCACACGCATCGACTCTTCCGCCTTTTTCTTGGCAGATTCAACTTTTGCCACCTCGACATCTTCACTTCTCACTGCATAGTCTGTTAAAACTAGTATATTTCCAAGTTCATCAAGCTTTAAAAAACCGTTGAGAGTAATGAGTGACTCTTCGTGTGCACCTTTTCTTGCTATTATTTCCCCCGGAACTACCTTACCAACTAGGGGAATATGTTTCGGCAATATGGTAATTTCACCCTCTTGCGTAGGTAGTGTAATCGAATCAAAACCAGAAGCTTCAAAGACCTTCTTTTCAGGGGATACAATTTTGAGTGTCAACATGACAAAAATTAGCCTTTTGCTGCTTTCTCAACATCATCAATATTACCTGCCATGTAAAAGGCATCCTCACTAAAACCATCATACTTACCTGACAAAATAGCTTCAAAGCCTTCAATAGTATCTTTTAATTTTACATATCTTCCCGGTCTTTGAGTAAATACTTCTGCCACAAACATTGGCTGGCTGAAAAACTTTTGTATTTTTCTTGCTCTTGCCACAATGAGTTTGTCCTCGTCAGACAACTCGTCTATACCAAGTATGGCGATAATGTCTTGCAAATCTTTATATCTTTGAAGAACTTTCTGAACAGCTTGTGCAACATCATAATGTTTTTTGCCAACAATATTGGGGTCAAGCGCACGTGAGCTGGAAGTTAGCGGGTCAACTGCGGGGTAAATACCAGCTTCTGATATCGACCTTTCAAGTACAATGGTTGAATCAACATGCGCAAAAGTTGTTACTGGCCCTGGGTCGGTATAGTCATCAGCAGGTACATATACCGCCTGAACCGATGTGATTGAACCTTTTTTGGTAGAAGTTATCCTCTCTTGTAACTCACCCATTTCAGTTGCTAGTGTAGGCTGATAACCAACGGCTGATGGTGGCTTACCTAGAAGTGCAGATACTTCAGCACCAGCTTGGGTAAACCTAAAAATATTATCTATAAAAAAGAGTACGTCCTCACCTTTAACATCTCGAAAATATTCTGCGATGGTAACTCCGGTTAAACCAACTCGCAGTCTTACACCGGGGGGCTCATTCATCTGACCATAAACCATGGCAACATTTGGTAAAACTCCTGAGTGCTTCATCTCGTTCCAAAGGTCATTACCCTCGCGTGTTCGCTCACCAACACCTGCAAATACAGAGTGGCCTTTATGCTCAACTGCCATATTGCGTATCATCTCAGTAACTATGACGGTTTTTCCTACCCCTGCCCCACCGAAAATGGCTATTTTTCCCCCCTTTATAAAAGGGGCTATGAGGTCAATTACTTTTATACCCGTCTCGAGAATATTAATTTCGGGATTTTGCTCGTAAAACTTGGGGGGCTTTTTGTGTATCGACCAGCTATCCTTTGCAACTATTTGACTACCACCATCTATCGGTTCGCCAAAAACATTTAGGATTCTACCTAGGGTTTTTTGGCCAACGGGTGTTTTAATGGGACCACCCAAATTGACGACTTCCTGTCCACGGAAAAGACCGTCTGTCGGCCCTAAAGCAATCGCACGCACCACTCCTTCACCCAGTTGTTCTTGTACTTCAAGCTTCAAATTACTAACACTCAATGCTCCGTAGACCTCTGGTACGTCATCACTAAAGTAAACATCAACAACAGGTCCAATTATCTGAGTAATTTTGCCGGTTTTTTCATCTTTTTTAATCATATTTTTAATATCTACGAAACGGCCATGGCAGCGTTACCAATATCTAGAATTTCACTTGTTATCACTGATTGTCTAACTTTATTAAATTCAAGTGTAAGATCACCTATTAAGCTTTTTGCGTTATCAGTGGCTCCTTTCATAGCAACCATTCTCGCTGATTGCTCAGAGGCATATGCCTCAAGAAGTATGTGGTAAATTTTTGTTTCCAGATACATTTTCAATAGCGAATTGACAATATCGCTGGCCGTTGGTTCAAAAACGTATTGACCCTTTTGTTTTTGAACCATGTTCTCCGATCCATTACTAGCCACATCCAAAGGTAGAAGTGTTTCGTGTTTTGCCTCTTGAAACATTGTGTTTATAAACTCCGCATAAACAACGTCAATGCTGCCGAAACTCCCAGAAATAAACTTTTCCTCAATAAAACGTGCAATAGGAACAGCCAAGTCGAATGTGGGATAAGAAAGTCCCAACGGAAATTGCGCCACTACCTGCAAGTTAAGCCGTGCTGCGATTTGCTTGGCCTTGTTGCCGACAACGACAGCTTCCACTCTCTTTTGCTCACTAGTGATTAATCTTCTTATGTATCTACCCAAATTGGTAACCAAACTGCCACAGAGTCCTTTTTCGGGGGCAATAAGAACGACCAACCTACCAGAACCGGAGTTGACACTATTTCTTATAAGTGGATGTAAACTTTTATCCATATATCTTGAAAGTATGCTAGTTAAGTTGGATATACCATCCGAGTACTCTTTACCGGACAATGCCATGTTTTGAGCCTTCTTCATTTTTGAAGCAGCAACGAGTTGCATCGCTTTCGTAATTTTTGCGATGTTTTTAGCAGATTTAATTTTTTTGCGATACTTACCTATTGATGCCATTTATTTTTTTGAAAAAGCTGTCGGCCAACCTAACAAGTTTTGTCTCCATGTCATCGGTAATACCTTCGGGCAGGGTTAACTTTTCGGATAAATCGGCGCTTTTAGATTTTGCAAAAAGCACAAAATCTGTCGCCTTACTGGTAACTTGCTCCAGATGGGTGTCATCCAAATAACCATGAGTAACCACCCATATAAGAAGTACCTGCTCCTCTACCGGAACTGGCTTGTATTGTGGCTGTTTTAATATCTCGGTTATTCGCAGTCCCCTATCAATTTTCGCTTTTGTGGCTGCATCCAAGTCAGATCCAAATTGAGCAAAGCCTGAAAGCTCATTAAACTGCGCTAACTCCAAACGCAACTTACCAGCGACCTGTTTGACAGCCTTGAGTTGTGCAGCACCACCGACCCTTGAAACTGAAAGACCAGCATTTACTGCGGGGCGGATACCCTGATAAAACAGGTCTTGTTCAAGATATATTTGCCCATCGGTAATAGATATAACGTTTGTGGGAATATATGCCGATATGTCTTGAGCTTGTGTTTCAATTATGGGAAGGGCTGTAATTGATCCTCCTCCATTTTTGGCATTTAGCTTGCATGCTCTCTCCAAAAGTCTAGAATGCAAATAGAAAACATCCCCAGGATAAGCTTCGCGTCCTGAGGGCCGTCTTAAAATAAGCGATATTTGACGATATGCCCAAGCATGTTTTGTTAAATCGTCGTAAGCAATCAAGACGTCCTCTCCATTTTCCATAAAATACTCAGCAATTGCACTCCCTGCGTAAGGTGCTAAATACTGAAGCGAAATAGGGTCTGAAGAGTTGGCAGCGACAACGATGGTATTCTCAAGTGCATCTTCACTGGCAAGTTTGCTAACAACTTGAGATATTTTTGACTGTTTTTGGCCAATAGCTACATAAATAGATATAACTTTTTTGACTTTCTTTTTTTTGTTAAGACGCTCTTGATTAATAATCGTGTCAATAACAAGAGCGGTTTTACCCGTATTTCTGTCGCCAATAATTAATTCCCGTTGTCCTCTACCAACGGGTGTAATAGTATCAATAATTTTTATACCGGTTTGCAAAGGCTTATTAACCGACTCGCGCTCCACTATACCGGGCGCAATTTTTTCCACAAGCATCTCCCTAAAATTATGAAGTGCCTTAATGTCTCCCAACCCGTCTATTGGCTCACCAAGTGGGTTTATTACCCGACCCAGATATGCACTTGTTGCCTTAATAGCCAACACTTTTCCAGTGCCTCTTACTTGTTCGCCTTCACGAATGGCCTCGTAGTCACCGAAAACAATAATGCCACAACCTTCATTTTTAAGATTTAATACTAAACCCTTGGCCCCACTTTCAAACTCTACAAGCTCACCCATTTTCCCAAGTGATAAACCCGAGGCAATAACCACGCCATCACCAACTTGCTCAACGCGACCGATATTTACCACCCCAAATGACGTATTAACATTTGCAAGTCTTTCTGTTATATCTTTAAGAATTTGGTCCTGAATTTTCATTAAGATTATCTTTTAGGGGCTAATTAAGGAGTCTATTTGAGTTTGTAAACTGAAATCCCAAAGTTTGTCTTTGTAAAAAATTCTCATGCCATCAAGAAGGCTTTTGTCTTCATAGAAGTTAACTCCCCTGACTTTTTCGCCAGTTAACCTGCTAATCAATTTCATAGTTTTAACTTTCTCTGTCTTATCAAGCTTTTTGGGTACAATAACAGAGGCTTCATTAATTTTTCCTGCCTTCTCAATTAATCCACCAACTGTTTCAAGAACCTCGCTGTCACCAATTTTTTTAGAGTACGAAACAACAGCGTTTGCTAAAGCTTTGGCAATTTTCCCCTTGTTCATTTAAGTAGAGATTTAAGAAGTGGATACTTGTTCTTTCTGGTGCGCTCATTAAAACGTTTATAAAGCGATTCAACCACCTCTTCCATATACCTGTCAGATAAAACTTTTACCGCCTCTTTTTGTGCGGATTCCAATTTTTCCAAACCTTTTTCCACTTCACGATTGGCAGAATTTTTTGCCTCTTCGACTATTTTTTCCTTTTCGGCAAGGGCGATACCTATTATTTCTTCCCGCTCTTTTTTTGCCTTATCCCGTGCCAGATCTAAAAGCTGAGCTTCTTTTTTTTCAATGCTTTTAAGTTTTTCTTCAATCTTCTGGCTATCTTCAAGAGCGTTTTTTACTTTCTTGTTACGCTCATCTAGGGCTTTCATTAGTGGTTTATACAAAAACCGCTGCATAATAAAAAGCAGCAAACCAAAGTTCACCACCTGCGCGACTAACACTTTCCAATCAAGACCTAATTTTTCCACTTTTTTAAACGAATTTAATAATAAGTGCTATAACCAAAGCATAAATGGCAATTGCTTCAGTAAATGCTATTGCCAAAATCATATTGGTCTGAATTTTACCCGCGGCTTCAGGGTTTCTCCCCATGGCTTCTAGCGCCTTTCCAGCTAAAATACCAATACCAACTCCGGGACCAATTGCCCCGAGGCCTATTGCCAAACCCGTAGCTATTAATTTTGCTGCTTCTGCGTCCATTAACGGCACCCCCTCTCTGTCATGTAATTAGTGACTTTTAATCCTATCTTTAGCACCAACTTCGCCTGCCGCCTCAACGTGATGACTCATGGCAAGTTGAATAAATATCAAAGTAAGCATAGCAAAAACAAGCGCCTGTATAAAACCGATAAACACTTCCAAACCAAAAAAGGGCAACGGCGCCAAAAGTGGGACCAAACTAATTATAACGGCGAGAAGAACCTCACCTGCAAAAACATTACCAAAAAGTCTAAATGAAAAAGAAATAATTTTTGCAACTTCTGAGATAAGTTCCAAAACACCCACAAAAAAATTAATTGGGGTTGTAAAATTAATAAATTTTTTAAAGTAGGAAAGTTTTGACTGCGCAATACCAAAAAACTGAATTGCAAAAAATGAAATTAATGCAAGTGCTAAAGTGGTATTTAGGTCGGCAGTCGCCCCACGCAATAGGGGGACAAATTCCTGGTGCCCGTCTTCAACTTTCTCCAAAATAAGCGAGCCAAAACCTGGCAAAAGCCCTAACCAATTAGACATCAATATAAAAAAGAACAAAGTAATTACGAGCGGAACAAACTTTTTTGTAAATTTTGCATCAATACTTTTTTCTGTTAAGTCCATGATAAACATAAAAAACTCTTCAACAACTGCCTGAATCCTTGTTGGTACAGATTTAATATTCAAAGACATAAATATCGCAAAAACCGTTAAGAAGATGGTTGTAACAAACGATGCCAAAAGTGAGTTTGTTACAGTTAGTCCCCAGATATGAAAAAGTGGTTCGGCTGCAATAGATATGTGCATGCTCTAGGCTTTTGCTATTTCTCTTTTACACAAAAAATCCGCCAGCAACGGTGGATCAATGTAACCAAAGTTTATCTATAGGTTGCACGGATGTCAACAATTATTATTGTTGGTAAAAAGTAATTTACAAAAGCACTAAACTAACATAAAATCGCAAATATGTCTCATGTATGCGACGCAATAGTGATTTCCTGTATAGATTTTCGCTTTCAAAAGTTTATCAGAAAATGGCTCGATAAAAACTTTAGCAAAAAAACTTTTGATTACGTGGCGTTTGCCGGATCAACCAAAGATCTTGATACCATATTAAAACAAATTGATATTTCCGTACGCCTACACGCTATAAAAGAGGTTCACCTTATTCACCATGAAGACTGTGGAGCTTATGGAACAGAAAGTACACCAGAAAGGCACGCAGCAGATCTTAAAAAGGCAAAAGACCAGGTTGTGACAAAGTATCCCAACCTGGGCGTATCACTTTATTATCTCCATCTTGAAGGTGCGTTTGAGAAGGTTGTTTAATTTTGAAATTCAGGAGTGCTTTTTTGGTTTTGTTGGATTGTTTTTAGTTTATTAGTTTATTTGATTGTGGAAGCTTTGCGCCCCCTGGTTCAAGGACCGACTCCTTGAGAGAATCGGTCCCAAACCAGTTACTTAACTTCACGCGACCATCCGAAACCACCAGGGGAGGAGTCTTCGTCTTTGGCATGATCTTCNNTCTTCGTCGATCCACCAAATAAACGGGACTATTAGTCGGAGGTGTAAAACACTTGCTAACCCACATATTGCAACTATGTAACCAAACAAAACATTAAAAACGAAGACCAATGAGGTCTCCACGTCCCTTAAAATCCAGAACAGGGCCTTAATCGTATTGTTTGGTGTCAATTGTTGCAGGAGGTATAAAATCCAACCTAGCGGAGAAAGTCCACTAACCCACCCACACCCTTTGAGATGGGATTTAAAGAACTTCCACCACTTTTTACCTCTGGGGCCAAACAAAGCATACAACAATAAAGCGCCCGTTTGCAGCAAGGACGTGACAAACTGAAGATAAACAAAACCACTCCAGTAGTCTTCGACTAAACCAGTAAGGCCAATTGTGCGCATGAATAAGTAGTAAGGCAGTCCGAACGATAATCCTGCAGGTCCCCCGAAGATTACCATTAGCCTGTGAACACGTATGTCCCCACAACCGATGTCGTCGGAATCACCATTTGTCCCCAGTGTTGCATGTCCAGATGCAAACAGATGTATCACTATTAAAGCCCAAACTACCCCTGCAAAACTTATGTAGGCCAGGTGATTAGGCCATTGTTGTAGGAAGAGAATAAACTCTTCCGTGTAACTTGCGTTGAGTTCCATTTTCTCTTCTCCTTGTAAAATAAAGTAAGGTATCCATATTTACAAATTATCTTAACTCACAAATATAGATACCCTACAGCACTCCTGAATTTTTAACGAACTGTCACGCTTAGACAAGTACCTTTCCGCCTTGGAAAATCTTACCTATAGCATGAACTTAACGCAGGATTATAACACAGGATACCTACAAGAAAAAATTGAACGGGACCTAAACAGACTTGCCCCAAGGATAACCTGCGTTATATCATTCACTAATGAAGTCAGATTTAAAAGCTATTTTGCCAATTTTACTAATGTCTCTTGTGCCCACCCTGCTTCTTTGGGCACCATTTTTTTTGAGACTTACTAGTTTTTGGAAAATCCCATTACCTGCAGATGGCATGGCAACAGTCGTTGCAAATTACGACGGCCCACTTTATATACTAGTTGCCAAGTCTTTCTACGACACCTCAAAGCTAACAGAAATTGAAACCAATTTACCACCAAATTATTTTGCAGCTCATTTTCCCCTGTTTCCACTTATCATTCGCACCTTTGCCTTTGTGACAGGTTACCCATACGGCCTCCTTATCGCAACAATCTTGGGTTCAATACTGGCAACTTATTTTTTCTATAAGTTTATTGGTGAGTTTGTTTCTAAGGAAAATGCTTTGTGGCTTACCTTTGTATTTTGTTTACTACCAGCACGCTATTTAATAGTACGCTCAGTTGGTTCTGGCGAACCTCTGTTTATTGCAGCTATATTGGCCTCAGTATATTACTTTCATAAAAAGAAATTTCTCTCCGCGGGCGTCTGGGGAGCTGTCGCCCAACTTACTAAATCACCTGGAATCCTAATCTTTATTGCATATTTTCTTTATTTAATGTTTCCGAAAATTAAGCGCGCGGCAATTAGTGCAAAAGCATTTCTAACACTTGGTCACCTTAAAAAGTATTATGGTCTAACCCTAATTCCATTGGCACTTCTAGGGCTTTTTGCATTTTACAAATTACGTATGAATGACTTTTTTGCTTATTTCCACTCAGGGGATAACATTCACCTTTTTTTCCCCCCTTTCCAGGTTTTTAATTATCAAGCACCTTGGGTTGGAACATTCTGGCTTGAAGATGTTGTCTTTACCTATTTAATTATCGGCCTTGGCATTGCCCAGCTCATTAAAAAAAGGTTATATCTCTTAGCTTGGGTAGCGGGCATTTACTTTTTTTCACTGCTGTTTGTTGCCCATCGTGACATCTTGCGCTATGCACTTCCCGTTATACCTTTCATGATCGCTGGTTATGCAGACACTCTGATTACTAAAGAATTTAGAGTTGTCATGTTTTTCTTACTAATACCTATATATCTTTTCTCTTTGGGTTTTATAGCCCAAAACACAATGCCTATCTCCAACTGGGCGCCCTTCCTTTAAAATGAGTTTGTGGGTTTCGTGCGTTTTTTGAGACTAATACTATGTGGCAGAATTTGAACGTCAAGTTGGAGCAGTCGAGTGGAGAAATCGTGAACAACGCCTAAAGTTAATAGGGGTTGTTTGTGACTGTTGTAACCTAAAGATATTTCCACCAACTATAGTTTGCCCAGACTGCAGTAGTGAAGTTACAACAAAGTTTGCGTTTAGCGGAAGGGGTGAAATATACACTTATACAACACAGCTTCCCCCACCGGGCAAAGAGGAAGACGGTCCAAAAACTATTGCAATAATTAAGCTTGTGGAAGGGCCATTTTTAGCCGCCCAAATTACAGACCTTGCCAACCCATTTGACCCACAAGACAGGCTCAACTCAAGTAAGCCACTAGAAATTGGCACACAAGTAGAAATGGTGACCCGTATAGTCAACAAAAACGGAGATAGAGGCATAATTAACTACAGCTATAAGTTCAGACCAGTTGAACTGAAGAGTCTATAAAAAACGACTACTTTCTAGCGAGCATTTTTTTCAAATCCCAGCTTTTCCAGATAACTACGTTATACATAAAGTAATTATAAGGAAGAATAAGAAAGACTATTATAAATGGTAGCGCTAACTGACGATATTGAACACCGAAAATGGTATCAACAACTGTCCCTGAAACGGTTTGAATTATAAGTGCACCCATTGAAGTTAAATTAAACTGGAAAAATTTCATCACGACTTTACCCACACCTGTAATTTTTTCTGACCTGAAAGTCCAGGCATTGTTAAAAATAAAATTATTAACAATAGCAAGCTCCACTGCTAGTCCCCAGGCAAGTGGACCTGGTAGATTTAACCTTGTAAACGCAAGAAGCGAAAACGCATTAACCAAATAACCAACGAAGCCAACAGTGCCGAATTTTATAAACTTCTTCTTGTCGTTAATACCTAGAATAATGGCAACCTTAAACGTCGACACCATTTCTTTAGTGTCAAACTTCGATTGCTCTTTTACTCTTGGTGCAAACTCTAGAGGCACTTCAACCGTCTTTTTAGAATTTTTTACAGATTGATAAAGTAAGTCCACTTTATAAGCAAAACGGGTTGGTTCCATTAAATTGTCTAGGTTTATTTTATCTAAAACCCCTTTAATTCGCGTTAACCTGAAACCTGTTGTAAGGTCGTGCAATCTTGGTTTTACTAAAACAATGCGAATAAACAAGTTGCCAAAAAAGCTTACTGCTTTCCTAAAAAGCGCCCACTCGGCCGGCACTGAACCACCGGGAATGTATCTTGAACCAATAACATAGTCGGCTCCGCCCAAATAAGCTTTAACCATATCCTTGACAAACCTGGGAGGGTGTTGAAAATCAGCATCCATTTCCATAACCGCATCAGCTTTAAGCTTGGCCATGGCATATTTCATACCACGTATATAGGCCCATCCCAAACCTTGCTTTTCGTGCTCTATAATATGGAGGTTTTTATACTTCTTCATAGCCGACTTTACAATGTCACCAGTACCATCGTCCTTACCACCCCCAGTTGGTAAATCATTAACCACCAGAAGATGCATTTCTGCGGATTTAATCAATGGAAACTCTTTAGTAAACAACTCATCAACCATACGACCGATATTTTCGGCCTCTTTGTAAGTTGGCATAACAATAACGACTTTATCCATATAACTTAATTTATCAGATATGCATTTAAAAATAAACAGCGCTCAAATTTAGTGCTTTGACAAGAAAACTTACCTACTCATATCTTATGGCTTCGATGGGAGGGAGTTTGGCGGCCCTACGAGCCGGGAAAACACCAAAGAAAATGCCAATAGCAGAAGAAATAGTTAACGTAATAATAACCGAAAACAAATTAATTGAAGCGGGGAAAAATAAGCGAACTACCAAAACTATTAACACCGAAAGAATTAGCCCCAAAACTCCACCAATAAGGGACAAAAGTACCGATTCCGTTAGAAACTGTTTTAGAATATCAGCTTCAGTAGCCCCAACCGCGCGTCTTATACCCACTTCTTTAGTACGCTCTGTAACGGTGGCAAACATAATGTTCATAATACCGATTCCTCCCACAAGGAGCGAAATTGACCCAATAGCAATCAAAACAGAATTAATAATTGAAAATATTTGGTTAATACTATTGAGAAGTTCTGCTTGCTCGGTTACTGCAAAATCATCTTCATCATATCTTCTAAGAAGCACAGTTTCTGCCTTTTTTTTGGCTATAGCTATAGCGTCATCCGATTTAACCCCCAAGTAGATAGCCCACAATTTTTTTTCTGGATTAATACTGCCATAGGTGGTTTTAAAAGGAATAAATACAGCTCCATCAGCTTCTCTATCGCCCTTTTTTTTGGCCACACCAACAACTCTAAAGCGTTGCTTTTCAAAACGCACAGTTTTGTCCAGTGCGTTTTCAATATTACCAAATAAATCAGTTGCCAACACATTTCCCAAAACAGCGACTTTAGACCTTGCCTGTACTTCAGATCTTCCCCATAACTGGCCTTTTTCGGGCTCCAAATTCATAAGTTTAAAGCCGTCATCGTTTAAGCCCATTATGTAACCAAACTTTTCCTTACCAGAGCTTTCAACTGAAGTGCCTTTCATAAAAACCGGGACCACGTAATCAATTTCAGCAATCCTTTCTAAATCTCCCAAATCACGTTCGTCGAAGCTTGTTCCCCCAACCGTTCCTTGACCACCAAATCCTCCTCCACCCTCACCAGTAAAACCACTTCCTGGAAAAACCATAATAAGATTTGCTCCCATACTTTCAAACTGGCCTTCTATATAGTTTTTAAGTCCAAGGCCCAAAGCAATAAGTAAAACGACCGACAAAACTCCAATCATTATGCCCAATGACGTAAGAACTGTTCGCACTTTATTACGCCCGAAATCACTAATTGCCGCTTTTATCAAATGAATTGTACCGTCTTGGTTGCCCATACTATAAATATTTTTTTACTACGTGCCCATCTTTAATGTATATTTGTCTTTTAGTTTTTTTGGCTATATCAAGCTCATGAGTAACCAAGGCAACTGTGACACCAAACTCTTTATTAAGACTTTTCAAAATAGTTATTATTTCATCTCCAGTCCTGCTATCCAAATTCCCCGTTGGCTCGTCGGCCAATATTATTTTTGGCTGCATAATAAGTGCGCGGGCAATAGCCACTCGTTGCTGTTGACCACCTGAAATTTTGTTAGGAAAAAAATTGCGTCTTTCATATATGCCAAATCTTTTAAGCAGTTCTTCACCTCNNAGTTCTTCGCCTCGCTCAATTGGGTCAAAATCGAGTTTTGTTTTGCTATATCTGGTAGGTAATAGTACGTTTTCTAATACTGTAAAACGGTTGATAAGATTAAAAGACTGAAAAACAAAACCCACAGTTTTATTTCTAACCTTAGATAGTTCTGCATCTGTTAACTTTGAAACATCCTTGCCCTCCAAAATAATTTTTCCTGCAGTCGGTTTTTCCAATAAACCAANACCAATAAGGTGCATCAGGGTAGACTTGCCCGAGCCGGAGCTACCTAAAATACCTATAAATTCGCGTTCATTTATGGCTATGTTTACGTTATCTATAGCCCTTACTTCCTCGTCACCCAAAAAATATGATTTTGAAACATTTTGAAGCTTAATCATGGCAAAAATGGGGGTTCTGGCTAGT
>FKKE01006849.1_pt1 | contig 20515 bp, 16 predicted proteins | sample 1106331 | NCBI WGS metagenome assembly FKKE01 (sample SAMEA3931202, study PRJEB13176) | freshwater metagenome | biome: Drinking water system; feature: drinking water; material: freshwater | place: China | collected 2013-02-06 | reverse complement strand
CATTGAGCACACTGGCCGGCACTGCGGGCTTTGGGCATCGTTATCTCTCCATGACAGGTCGTATGAGTTCTCAGACCATCCTTCGCATGATGTGGCGACTCCCGCAGGACGTGGCCCGCGTCCTCCACACGGTGAGCCCTCCACTACTAACACATCGGTGCTCGGCCCTCCAATTTAAAACGGTCATGTCCGGCTCGTAGTCATTCCGATCGCAATGCTCCCGTTGCGAACCGTCACAAAAGGTGCTTCAGGTCTACTAAGATTACGCTGGACTGAGGCTATACAGACGGGCTGAGGATGAAGTTCTGTTGAAAGTTCTGCAGTGGCCCAGAGTCGTGAGCCGGCTGAGACTCAAACCCAAGACCCTTGCCTTCAAGTACACGCGTGTTGACGACGTGAAGTGGTCTTTGCCTAACTCACGTGCAGAGCTTCGATGATCTTCACAATTTCCAATGCCACAAACACTCGGTTGCGTTGCTTCCCCATGGCTTCCTTCAGAATACCCCTGCCGATCAATTTATCGATGTTGAGCTGGGCCGATCGGTGTGTCACTTGTAAGAGCTTTGCGGCCTGAGTGGTCGTAATTGCCGTTCCCTTACGGCCGACACATAGTTCGGAGAGAAAATTGGAGGCCGAGGCCAGAACAGGCGGTGGGAAAGAATGAAGTGGTGAGCCGGCTGGGACTCGAACCCAGGGCCCTCGCCTTAAAAGCTCGAAAGAAGCGGTTTTGATAAGTGCTCGCTATGACAACGGTTTCCCCACTATTCCCTGTAATATTAAGATGTTAGCCAATTCTATTAGCTCTATGCGTTCTCGCCTCTTCCACTCCATTCCTGCAGGGTTTTGACACAAAATTCACCACAGTGACAGTACGTAGACAAGTTGAAGTCGTCGGTTTCTTCAAAGCTCTGCCAATGTTTTTTCATTTTATGCTTGCAACCTCTCCGCTAAGAGCACTCCGCGCCTTCCTGAAACTACTTTTTAGATGGAAATACGGAGGATTGAGATTACAGTGGGATTACTTTGAGCGCTTAAAGAACTGACGGTGCTCAGCAGTTCCAGACTACTCAGCAAACAAGGGGGAGAAGGATGAAACTCACATCTGGATTATTCTTTGCACTCATTGCCGGCATACTAGCGAGTATCTCTTCGGTGATGGCGGCTACGGTGCCTTTTAATCAAAATCTTATTATCAATGGAGATGCCGAATCCGACATCGGCTCAGCTACAGGCGCAGTCATTGGTCCGGTGACAGGATTCACAACGACGGGCAATTTCACCGTTACGAAGTACGGCGCCACTGTTTCATCTGGTGACTTCCCGGCACTGACAAGCCCAGGGCCAGTAGATCGTGGACTCAATTTCTTTTCTGGGGGACCGAGCAATGCAGCATCCAGTGCGTACCAACTGATAGATGTTGCCAGCGTGGCTTCATCAATTGATCTGGGCTCTACGCGGTATCAACTGTCTGGTTTTCTAGGTGGGTTTTCTAGCCAAAGCGATCATGCGGTGTTGACGGCAAGATTTCTAAATAGTGACGACACTCCTATAGGAATTGGATCCATCGGTCCAGTGTTGAATGGAGACCGAAATAATGTCACTGGACTGTTAGAGCGGAGTACAGATGGCATTGTCCCGGTAGGAACCCGCTCCATAGAAATTAGGCTGGCGCTGACTCGCAATGCAGGTTCATTTAACGATGGGTATGCTGATAATTTGACAATGAAGTTGACCCCCGTCCCCGTACCCGCTGCTGCCTTGTTATTCGCACCAGGTCTCCTTGGGATTGGATTGCTGGCAAGCCGAAAGCGTTTGTAACTTCTGCAGGCCGCGCCTAGTTTTATGCTGCCTCCAGTCAACCCCTACCCCAACATCCAAAACAGGCCGCTAAGGTCGGACCCAGTGGGCCGGTGTGGATCACAAGCAGCGGGAGTAACCGTTTCACTGGCGCAGGCGGTGTGCCTCACAGGTGTTAGCTGGTTGGCCACCGCCGAGGGCAACCAGATACAGCTGAAGAGATAGAAAAGGAGTGGGTCACGAAAGATTGTGCTCAGATCTTGCCTGGCGTGTCATCAGAAGATGAGCCTCGCTGAAAGATGCACATAACAAGATTTGACCCCACTTTTTCACTTTTTTCTTATCGTGGTCCTCAATTGATTATGACCAGCGCCTAGCTCTGATCCCGGCATGCACGCACGGACTGAGAACTCCGGATAGACCCGATCAGCCCTATAAATTGATAGAGCTGTTCAGGCCTATTTCGCTACTATGCGGCCTTACTCTATTGAGGTATCGCGTACCTCTACCTTTCACTGCTACCTTCTCGCCCGCAAATAGGCGGGCAAGGATTAGCACCTTACACGCACACATCCACCTGCTGGCCATGCTGTTGAGCCAAGTAAATTTCTAGCCTTTGGAGGAATGAATATGATCAAAATGTTTCTCGTGAGGGGCTCGATGGCGGTTCTACTAATGCTGACCCTCGTCAGCTGTGGTCAAGATGGGTCTTCCGAGCAGGATGAGCCCCTTCCTCCAGCTATTGGTTCTGCGATACTTTCCATCCCACCCACCACACAGCAAACTGTCGTTTGGTGCTGGGCTGCAGCATCAGAAATGGTTCTTAAATATTACGGACTTCCGGCGTTTCCAAATTTCTTTTCCTACCAGTGTGGGGTCGTTCAAGCAGCATTTATTGGAACACAGTGTGCGCTTAACTGTGGTTTCTGCGTTACTCCTGTTCGTGGGATGTCCGATGTCGACAAGGTGATTTCTGACTATGGTGTAATCCTGAATTCTGTTGGAATTCCATCGAGAGTTCTAGATGCATCCTTGCTACTTCGCAGGTTGTCCGACCAAGAAATTAAGAGAGAAATTGATGCGGGTCGCCCTGTGCTAATTGGAATTACTCCAGGAAGCCCATTTCTCATACCCAATACATCAGCTCACGTCGCTGTGCTAGTTGGGTACGATTTCACTGGGCCTATTCAAACGGTCACTATCAACGATCCATTTCCATTCGGCAGTTATCCCTTCAATCCGTATATGACCTTTCCCCTTCGTGGAGTGCAGAGAGAACCTGGTCAATACAGCATCCCTCTAGAAGATGTGTATTCGGGGTTGGCTTGGGCCAATACTGTTTATAAGATTCACTAGTGCAAATTTATATGTAAGGTTTTTAGCTTACCGTTCACAAGGAAATTGGATAGGAGGTATTGATCTGTCAAGGATGGAGTAAATGTGAAGTTCTACGAATGACGAGTAAGCCCCAGCGGCTCTGCGACTAAGGTGTTTCTAGAAGATGACTAATCTGCAGCAGTTGAGCCAGCGCTTCACCAGGAGAACCAGTAATACCAATGCCACATGCACACGAGACATCGCCTGTTACCTCCATGAAATTTCTACGATTAGTTTTGTCAATGCTAATTTTCAACGCAAACTTCCCAGTGACAGAATCTTCACTGGCCCAGGAGCTTTCCTCTTCGGCTCATCAATCATTTCATCAGTGGATATTTGAGAGGATGGAAGAAGATCCGTCCGTTTGGGACAATCTCAATAAAGAACTAGTTCAGCCATTACGCAAGCGACTGGCCTACGACACGATTCAAAAAGAAATTATAATCCTTCCTTACGACATTCCAGAAGTTGCACTCAAGCCTATGTCAGCTGAGGCCGACCGTAATCCTAAGGTGAAACCATTTGTTGGCTCTGCTGGGCAACCTCCGAGATTGCGACCTTTTCTTTCCAGTGGAGGGGTTTGGAACTGGCTTACTCTTAATCCATTTCTACAAGGGCATTACGAGGTGACCTTAGAAGCTCTTACCGAGCAGGAGGGTATGCCATGGACCTTTAGCCCCCATGCCGCCGAGGTAGTAGCCGATGCGAGTAGAGATCCTGATCTCTTTGAGTGGAAATGTCCAGCTGCTCACGCACAGAACCCCATTAACTCCACGTCTCCTAGAGATAACAGGGCAGACAGAGGAAAAATCGAATTCTATAAGTGGATCAAAAATCGCCTATCTGAAATTCAACAGGCCCAAGATGAAAATGACGATAGGCTTGCACTCTATCACTTAGGTAGAATGCTCCATGCCATTCAAGATTTAGCTTCACATCGTGGAATGGACAATGCTGAACATTCTTGGCTCGACCAGCAAGGGGATGGACCTGATGAGGATGCCGTGGTAAACATACCACTGGCCAAGGCCCTTACCAGAGATTTCCTTGATCGGATCGTCGCCTCATGGCCCTCGATTAACTACTCGAAACTTAGAAGTAACAACAGCGCACAAAATTGGGGCTACTTTGAAGTTCAGAGCAGGCTAGGATTTTCCAGGCAGTTAAACAAGCAGGAATATGACAAGTATAAAGAGCTCGGCAAGCGTTTGCCCTCGAGTCTCATCGGATTGTCAGGAATAGATTTAGAAGCATCAGTCGTTAACTTGAAAAATAGATGGTTCGCGCCGGATGACTGGAGGAACATGATTCGTGATCTTAAGGAAGCTTTATATAATACTGCCCTCATGGAATCGGTAGAAGTAGGGTGTCCAAAATCATGAAGCGGAGACTCCCATGATTTGCCGCACTACATTTACCGTAACTATACTCTTCTTATTCTCCACTCTCCAGAATAGTAATGCACAAGAATCTCCAGCCAAGCATATACTAAGGGCAACGGTTCAAATCGAACTGCGAGACAACGCCAACAAGCTATTGGCAACGGGAAGTGGGGTTATAGTCTCTCCAGATGGCTATATACTAACCGCAAAACATATCCTAGCAGATCACTTCAAATCACCGGACACCACTCAAGTGCTTGTTAGACGAGTCGATGACAACTTGATCCTTCTGCAAGGAAGTCGAATTACGGAAATCATTCCTGAATCATTCATAGACATAGCGCTCTTACATTTGCCAAGTGACGGCCTGCCTTTTTTAAAGATAGGGCAATCTTCAATTCTTAAATGGGACGAAAAATTGGTTGCTTATGGGTTTGGACTAGGCAGTGAACAAGTACTAGCAAAATTCGGACACCGCTCCGGTTTGACCTGGGAAGTAGATATTCCTGTATCTGATGGCTTCAGTGGTGGGCCTGTCATAAAGGAAGGGTGCCCCATGCTCATTGGGATAGTTTCAGGGGGGCTGCAAGCCGCCGGGGGACTAATTCAGGGTCGATCAAAAATTGTCCCTTCTCAATTTGGCATAAATCTACTTGCACAGGCTGGTGTTACTCCATCATCAACATTATGTGGCGAAACAGTGTCGACCGTTGAAACAAATACTAATCACAAAGATACTGCTCCCCTTGAGCCACCACTTCCCTGCAAAGAGGTAACCGTAACAGAACTTGTTAATGGAATTCGCTCTTGGTCAAAAAAATGCTTATAGCACTGAGAGGGCTCAGTTTCTCTGAGAGGAGAGCATATGTTACACCTTAGGCTTTTTGTATTGAGCCTTAGTTTCCTCGTTCTATGCTCTGAAGGAGTTACATTTGCAGATGATGCTGATGAAGCCAGAGCAGTGGCTATGAATATATTAAAACAACTTGAGCAAAAAAAGACGATGGATGTATGGAGCAACTATGTTTCGAATTGGTTTAAACGAAAAACTACTGAGAAAGCCTTTCTTGCAAATATGACGGTAATTCATGCACAACTAGGAGGAACAGGAACCGATAGAGACCTTATTCAGCAGGGGAAAGCGGACGGTGATTCACAGAGTGGATACCAAGGTACAGTATACTCATTCTTGTTCGGCACAACATTTCCTATGGCAAAGGTCTACGAAACTATCGTTTTGATAATAGAGGACAACACCTACCGACTAGCAGGAATTAATTATGTCCCCAACCCAAATCCATAGAAGAATGAACATCGATGACAACTGATACGGGAATGTAGACCTCTCATCCGTTTTCGAATCCGATCGTCCTTCAAGAGTGTTATTTCTGAGCGATCATTTACGCCTTGAGCTCAAAGGAGACATTCATAAGCGCCTCCAGGTCGTTGAGACCGAACGAGGTGCACTTGCGCCAGGCGCCGGACTGATCCTTGAATGGGCGAGAAAGCTCCCTGCCAGCTCATGGCCCTGATGTTCCCGCATCGCAGCGTCGTCGCCGGTTGTTTGGATGAGGTGTTGCTCCCCATGGTGCTTCCTGCTTGTGTGTTCTGAAGATGACTCTCTCACGGGAAGAGGAGAAGCACCGTGCAGTTCACAGAGAAAACAGGAGGCAAGGGCCCGAACCGGCGGCTCAGAGAGTACGGAGCTGCTGAGCAAGTTGAAACTCACTCCACCGTAGTCGAGGCAGGGATGACGGGCTGGTCGTTTTCAAAGCCAGTCACATCAATCGATGGTAACAAAGACTCCCGACCACCTTGTTTCATGTCACCAAGAGCTTCCGCGTGGACGGAGGGAGGCAACGGAAACAGGAGCAGGGGAAAAATGAAGACAGCTCACATCGGAAGCTTCGTGCGAGAGAAGGTAGTCACCGGTCTCAGCCTATTCCCTGCCTGAGGTCAGCGCAAGCTGGTTCGGATTGGTTGCTGACACCTTTTAATCCCGAAGCTGGAGGCAACTCCAGCGTGGAATTAGCGGTGCTGGCACTATTTTCTTGCTCTCGTTTCATACTCTTCCGCGAGGTTGAGGCTTCATAAATTTTGTGTGGGCTGTAAGGCCGAGTATTGACTCGATTTGACCTGTGGCACGCATGATCTGATAGAGATCTATGTCGTCAATAGTTGTATGTTTCGATACATAATCTTTGAGATATTTCTCCGACTGGCAAGACACTCCATTGCGAGCGCAGACGAGATACGCGACTGATTCAGCCTCAAGCTCTTGCTGACCATCTGTCATCTGAGGTCGATCTGGGACATTAAGCATTCTGTCAGCCCCTAGGTGACCCAAAAACAGATGGCCTAGCTCATGTGCGAGTGTCGAAAACTGTACAGGCACATCATGATTACGATTGATGTGGATTCGGTAATGAGTGTGTTCTTTTTGGGTACGTCCTCGTGAGACCACCCGGATCAACCCTGCATTGCGGTCGCCTGCGTCGACAAAGTATCTCTCAATCTGTTTTCTCTCCAAAAGCGATGCAAACGTATCGAATCGCTCCTTCGTGATAGTTCCGGTGGCAAAAAATGAGGGAACACCGTCGGGAAGAGGCTTGCCATCCGTATCAAGCACATCATAAACGAGCGCCACGGGTCCGAAAGGCCATAGAATTAATAGCGGACGGGCACCTTCCTTGGGCACGCGATCAAATCGATACTTCCAATCCGATGCAGAAGCTGCATAGCTGAGTCCAGGCTTCTGTACCTGCAAGAGCATCGCGTTAAATGGCGCGAAGTTTCGGAGTCGAACGACAAAGTCCAGTAGGTTCTTATAATCCTGACTCTGGGTGTAGAGGCGGGAGTCACTCAGGAGTTGATCCAACAGGGATCTAGCCGTCTCTGTCTCAAAAAAGTCTTGCGGCCCCATAACAATCCCCAGTGCCAGCCTTTCGGTATAACAAACCAACCCTACGCCAGAAGAGCTTTCCCCTCTAAGCTTTCAAGGTCGACGTGGTGGACTGAGCTTTCCCAAATTCATGTTCAGATTGTTCCACGTCACGTAGACTCAGGGTACTTGGATGAACTTCTGCTTAGACTCACCATGAGACCCTGCACGGATTAGGCAAACTGCCATGGTGTGATCCCTTTCTTCTATGGTGCTTCAGCCGATAGACGAACAGCCCACCCAATCTCGCTCTTTTGAAGACATGCAATTGCGGCACTAGAACATACTTTGTCACGTCGCGCTAAACTCGCAAGCAGCGTCATCTTTTCTTCGATGCGGGCCTTTTTTGCCGCTCCAGGCTGCTGAGCTTGCTCTTTCATCAGGTGTTGAATCTCGTGCACGAGTGCGGTGCAAGTCTCCCATACTGTCTTCCGTTGCAACGCAAGCTTATCGAAATCAAGTTCATATTGCTGGATAGAAGTGGTTACTCTCTTTACACTCCACTCATCAACACCAGGTGCTGGGACGGCCTCTCCCAGCTGATTGAATGATAAGAGCGCACAGTCTGCTTTAACGACCGGATCGAGCAGAATCGGCACTTCCTCATCGGTATCACGATGGATGCTGGTGGCAGAATACCCGGAGCCGAGGGGAAAGAACGTCCCCTTTTTCACGTTACCTACTCGTCCACAAGCACGGAGATTCTTCCAAGCAAAACTCAACCACCAATAGCCCTCGCGTTCACTCCCATCTATGTTTTTGGCTTTCGCTTTTGGACGGAAGTGTTCGACATCCCAATGCTGAAAGCAGTCCTTCGCTTCAGAGAACCAACACTTCTGATTTGAAAGCGATAGCAGCCAGTCCTTCAGCTTCCCCCAGATCGCCGCCTTGTTCTTGATGATCTTCAGACGCTTTGCCGGATCAGCCTCTGCCTCTAGCTCCGCAGTCGCTTTTGCGGCTTCCTCCAGCCATACTGCGGGCGGTTGATTCTCAAGAAGCGGGATATATCTCATTTAGCCTCTCGCAAGATTTTGTCCAAAATCTCATTAGCCAGCTCATCTTGCTTCACAATCTCTTCCTTGGACAATACCGGTTTCTGGAAGAGGGGCTGAGCTGCTATCGCCTTGGCAAAAATGTCGAACAGAGGATTGGGGTGGGATCTAGTCACGCCCAACACAGCAAGTCGGTCACTTGCCTCGCGAAGCTCACGCTCCTGATCGGCAGTTCGTTCACTCAACCCCAACAGCCTATTTTGGGTATCGATGTCCTTCAGCACCTCTGGTGCCAATGTCGATCGTAGCCCGTAGAGCTCGGACTTCAACAAGCCCTCTACGCCGATTCCGATTGGATCGTACTCCGGTTCGCTGGCTGTGATGCGCTCTTTTCCCTGGGCGAGTACACGCACCTGATTCTTGTGCAGACTGCCAATCATTAGAGGATTGTGAGTGGCAACGATCAACTGTCCCTTCTCAGCTCGAATATTGTCCTGAAGCAACTTGAGAAAATCATAGGTCCAAACCGGGTTCAGGTGGGTATCGGGCTCGTCTAGGAGATAGAGTGACTCATCATTCTGGGTGAAAAGCAGGAGGCCGAGTACAGTTAGAAGTTGTTGCTCACCTTCGCTCATCTGCGTGAACTTCACCCGGGTACCGTCGGTTCGTTCGACGGTAACTCGGACTTCGTCTATCAGATCACAAAGAAACAGGCTTTCTAAATAGCCGAATAGGGTTTTGGAGTCCTCTCTTGGTTCTTTGAGTGCAGCCAACTCAGATTCATTCTTGATGAAGAGATATAGGCGCTCCGTGCTCTCCCCTTGCCTGCGAACATCTCGCTCAATGGTCTCAGTGTTTCGGATCGGGGCGAATGCACGCTCCCACAGCCGGCCCAGAAATCCCTTAAAAGCCCCTCGCGCATACCAAAAGCGCGCATCACCCTCAACCTGCTGGGTCTTGTTCGGCGTACCACTGCCTCGCCACCAGGGTGTCTTAAGCACGAAAAGTGCTGACTCGAACTGTTTAATGCCAAGATACTGCTGCAACAATTGACGCGCGGCGTCAGGCTGCGCGAGGAAGAAGGCCAACAGCACAAGTTGACTGTACTCTTTACGGCAAAAGAATAGACGTCGAAGGGGTAACTCCTGGTCTGGACTTTTTAGGATACGATCATAGTGCTTCCGTGTGGGACGATCGAAGTGACGCTCCAGGCGGCTACTCCAGCCCGAGTAGTATGCGAAAACGTAATTGGGGAGGTAGGTGTCGAGATCGCGTTGAAAGGCGGCCTGTGTGACCGACTTGCCGTTGATAGTGATGTCCAGGCGCTTGTTTGTTCGCTCTGGGTCCGCATCGATTCGGATCGCTTGATCGCGGCAGACATAGTCCAATGTGTATGCAAAGGCAGGCGCGCCACCCAATTCCAGCTCGCGGAAGATCTCCACAATCGCTTCGATGAGATTCGACTTGCCAGTACCGTTACGCCCGAGTAGCACCGTGGTGGCCTGCTTCTCATCAAAATCGATCTCAAACGATCGCAAATTACGATAGTTCGGTATGACAAGCCGATCCAACCTCATGCGGCGGCCTCTAGCAACCGCGACGCGCTGGGCGACTTGCCACGTTTCTCCTTTAGCAGACCACGAGCTTCCTCATCTTTGAGTTGGTCGTAGAAGTCATCAATGTCGAGCTGTGACGCGGACCAGAGCGCCTCGGCAGTCAATGGTCCACGCTCCTTCAGAATCTGAGTCAGGTGCATGTCCTGGATCTCTTTGCGATTTAGCATGTCAACCTCTACTTGATCCGGTTCATTGGAACGGCTGCTACCCTTACCCCTCTTAGCCTTAACCGGCTCTGACGATCGAGCAGTGCGGATGCGCTCCAGCAACACAGAGGCAGGTTCGTCGTTGGGGTCTTGGGGAACTAGGTCGCCGCGGAATGCTTTGGCGAGAAGCGCAGGCGTCAGGCATTCGACCTTCTTGCGGGCTGCGGTGTAGCGGGATTCGAGACGATCGGCATATGTGCACAAGGCTTCGACACGGCGGACAATTTCTGCCTGTTCGGCAAGCGATGCAATCGGTACGGGAATGCGTTCCATCGCACCCCGTGTTAGCTTAACTTGATCTATGCCAGTTAGATAAGAAGAGAGGTCGAGTGCAGAAGAATTTATCCAATAGCTCAAGTATTGAATCGAAATTATGGGCAATGGTTGCAAGACGTGTGCATGGTTATTCACCCAGAATTTGCCTTCCGCCACTAATGATATGGGACGGTCTCTCGACTCTAAGTTTTTTCCATCCTCTGCCAGAAGAAGAAATACACCATCAAATAGGAAATCATCGATTGTATCGATAACACCGAACGCACCGTAGTATTTGTATGGCCCTTGCCTCTTGGCCCGATCCTTCGCCTTGACCGGAATTCTCCGTCCATCAAAATTGGTTGTGACTGCAGCGAGGGGCATCCAACGCCAACCATCCGGAAGGTCGTATGGTTTATCACTACTCGACTCGGCAAGTTGGCAGTTAACATCTGCAAGGTCTTCTGCATGCTCAACTCTCCATTCCTCCGTTAGCTTGCCAAAGGTGGCAGCGGCGAGAACGGATTGACGGAAACGTTTGAGGATGGCGGGCACGCGATCGAGGCGATCGCGGCAGGCATCCACCCTCGAAACGACGGCATCGAGCTTGTCAGCAATGCGCTTCTGTTCGTTCTTAGGTGCGACCGGAACGGGGAATGTGGCCACTCGCTTAGGCTGGGCACGGGTGAGGGAGCCACCGACACCTGTGACATCTTTGCAGATCAGCTCGCGAAACTTTGGGCAGCTAAAGAAGTAGCGCAGGAAGCGCGACTCCATCTCAGGCGCTCGCATCACGATCCATTCTGAAGACGCGATCTGGCGAACCCCCTGCTGATAAGGCATGACTTGCCAAACACGGTTAATGCGAGGATTGATCTTGCAAACGAGAACATCACTTGGCTGAACCAATTGCTTTGTTGAGCCAATCGCCCTGCCAATCTGTAACTCGGGCTGTCCAGAGGGAAAAGACGGTACGCTATACAGTTCAAACCGCTCATCAGGGGTATTCGCCGGATTTAGCGTCCTGGAAATAAATCGATTGACCTCACCGAAGCGCACTTGGATCCAACTAGAGGGAATCTCTCTCACGCTTCGATCTCCTCAATGTCCTCACCTAGCTCCGCCAGAATCCCACGCAGCTCCGCGAGCGCTCCTTCAAGTTCATCCATCGCCTCTTGCGCAAGCGCAGCTGGTTCCCCTAACTCACCTGTTGCTCCGCCGCTCTCATCCTTGAGCCACGCAATATCGAGACTCTCTCCACGATCGGCAATCCATTTTCGAGTGAAGCAGCGGAAGCGGCCTTCTTCACCGGTATCCTTTCGCTTTTTCAGCGCCGAAGGATTTCCAAGCGGATCTTTCCCGAAAGCTACCTCAAACTCCCTGAAGTGCTCTCGCTTCAATTCTGTACGCTTGCCATACTGCGGCATATTGGCACGCAAGTCGTAGACCCATACTTCGTTGGTATTTCCCTTGTCTTCTTCTCCACGAGTGAAGAAGAGCACGTTGGTCTTCACACCCTGCGCATAGAAGATCCCAGTCGGTAACCGGAGGATGGTGTGCAGGTTGCATTTGTCCATTAAGTCAGCGCGGATCTGCTTGCCGGTATTTCCCTCGAATAACACATTGTCGGGCAGCACGATCGCGGCGCGGCCACCGGCTTCCAGACCTCGGTAGACATGCTGCAGGAAGCAAAGCTGCTTATTACTGGTAGGAAATGTGAAGTCAGTCCGCGAAGGCAGGCCTCCCCCTTTCTTGGTGCCGAAAGGCGGGTTGGTGAGAATGAGTGTTGCCTTGGGCAACGCCTCTCCTTCCGGGCTCAACGTGTCGCCGTAGCGGATACCGCTTGCCGCCGGATCGGAGTCGATGCCGTGCAACATCAGATTCATCAGCGCGAGGCGATGGGTATCTTGCACATGCTCCATTCCGTAGAAGGTGTTGCGGCGGTATTTTCGCTGCTGTGCCTCGGTCCAACGATCAGGGTTGGTATGCTCACGCAGGTAATGATTTGCTGCGATGAGAAAACCGCCGGTGCCCGCAGCTGGGTCCTGAATGACGTCGTCCAGCGTTGGCTTCATTAGCTCAACCATGCTGTCGATCAGAGGACGTGGTGTGAAGTACTGACCGGCACCGGACTTTTTCTCGTTGGCATTTTTCTCCAGCAACCCCTCATAGAGATCACCCAGACCCTCTTGCCTCGCGCTGTACCAATCGAGCTTGTCGATCTCAGTCACCAGAGTCGAGAGGGTGGCTGGCTTACGGATGAACGAGCTCGCGCTAGCAAAGATCTCCTTCACCAACTTGGAACCGTGAGTACCAAGGTGGACCAGCGTGATTTTATAGGCTTCGAGGCGATCTGGCGCAGACTTAGCCTCGAGGTCATCCCATCTGTGGCCTGCAGGAATTTGGGACTCCGTGCCAGTCTCCTTGGCCATCTTCAGAAACAATAGGTAGGTCAACTCGGTGACGTACTGGTGGTAGGTAACCCCGTCGTCCTTGAGGACGTTACAGAGATTCCAGAGCTTTGCAACGATGTCATGCGTGACGTTACTCATACGGTGACGACTTCTCCTCCGCTAGGCAGCGGGTTTCCAAATGGAATCTTTGAATCTTTCCAATACTTGCTGCAATTCCCCCTCGAAGATCCTATTTATCCGAGCAAACCCTCCGCCTTCTCGCTTAAACACTAAATCAGGGTCGTCTAGGGCCTCACGATCGACCACTACATTGGCTTTGGTCTGCGCCGCGATCTTCTGCAACCATTGTCGCTGTGGATCCGTCCAATACTTCGAAGTCAGAATGATTTGAAGGGCTCGATCAACCCGCTGTTCATAGGGAACAAGCGCATCTCCTAGCGCGGCCTGCCGGATATAGCCGATGATCCGGGCTGCGATATCTTGATTGGTCATTTCTCGCCAGGCCGTTTCAAGATTCGTCTCGGTGAAGCCCGCCTTATCCAATTCCAACGCGACCTCACGCAGCTGTTTACGGGTCAATTCTCGCGGGCGAGTCAACACGGTCACTAATGCAGGAATGGCATTACCCTGACTTCGAATGAATTCCGCGAACTCCCTCAAATAATCAGCCGGCTTCTTGACCTTTCCATACCCGCGTTCTACTCCTGCCAGTTTGTCCTCGTGGTCAGAGATGAAAATGGGCTCAGCCCTTCCGTCCCCTTTTCTGTCGAGGATTTCACCAAGGTCAGGATTCTGAGTGAACCAGGATGCGATTTCATTCAGGGGCATCTCCTTCATCCGACTGATAAACGCTTCTGGCGTCATGCCTGCTCGGGCTTCAAAGTCCTGCCTGCTTTTCTCTGAAAGGTGCCGCTTTTTGCGTTGCAGCTTGGCAAGGAACTGATCTCTTGCCAGCGTATGGACGTCGTCTTCCTTTACGTTCATCATCTCGCTGATCAACTGGGAGAAGCTGATCTTGGGATCAGCCACAACCGGTCGCATTGCTGTCAGGGGCTCGAGTGCTTCGTAAATCCGAACGGCATCGAAGATCCGAAAATTCTCTTTCCCTATCTCCTCGCACAGACGAGTTGCTCGACCGAGCATCTGGTCGAACAGAATGCGACTGTTCACTCTCCGAAGAAAGACGAGATTGCAGATTTCCGGAACGTCAATCCCTGTCGTCAGGAGATCAACTGTTACTGCCACGGCGGGGCTTCGTTCGTTCTTATACCGGCGGATTAGCTCCAGTGGTTTATCAGCCGCCCCTGTGATCTTGATGACCGCATCATCCTCGACATTTCCGTAATACTCCTTGAACGCGTCCTTGAGCAGCGCTACTACCAAATCGGCATGCGGATCATTCGCACAGAAGACCAGCGTCTTTTTGCGCGAATTCGGATCAAGCTCCCTCGCAAGGAATTGACACACCACTTTATTAAACGGCTCCGTGATGACCTTGCGATTGAATTCCTCGATCTCAATCTTGATCTCATCTGGGGCCGTAAACAGTTTCACCTCACTCTGCTTGGGGTTGTAAACCTTCACCTCCTCACCTGCCAGCCATACGATGCCGCCGGAAGAGAGTTCAGTTGTGATCTGAATGGGAGGCTCATGATCTATCAAGTACCCGTCAATGACCGCCTCACGATAGCTGTACGAGTAAATTGGCATCCCGAATATGTCTGTGGTGTGCAACGCCGGAGTCGCTGTTAACCCCACCTTGAAGGCATCAAAGTAGTCCAGCACACGCCGGTACTTGGAGATATAGTCGTCATAACTTCTGAAGGTGAGTTCAGTCTCTGACAGCTCACGATCGAGCAGATAGCCGCGATGGCATTCATCAACGACGATGCAGTCGTATTGATCGACGGTGGGCGGGGCTACTCCCTCCGGTCCATACAAAATTCTTTTCACCATCCCTTGGACAGTTGCGATATGCACAGATGTATCACTGTCAGGGTCTTGTTCTTCGAGCTCTTTAATCCCGAATATATCTGCGAACGTTTGCAGACTTTCCATGCGGGTGTCTTTGAATGCGTTAGTCGCTTGCTCACCAAGTGCAGAGCGATCAACTAGAAACAATACACGCCGAAACCGCTGCGCCTTGAGCAACCGGTAAATGAGCGCGACGCAAGTTTTTGTTTTGCCTGTCCCGGTTGCCATGGCCAGAAGCATTTCCCGCTGGCCACGTTCAATTGCTCGCTCGATAGATTGAATTGCTTCCTGCTGATAGGGTCTTAGCGTGAAGCCGTAATTAAATGGCTCGTTCGCCAATTGCTCATGGGCACGCTGCTTGTCACGCTTTAATAATGTCGTGAGTCCTTCCGGCGTATACCATCCGTCCAGAACATGGCCCAGATTCTCTGGATGTCGGAGGTCGCAGAACCAGATTCCGCTGCGCGTCGCTAACTGCCTAAGAAATGGGCGCCCGTTGGAAGAAAAGGCAAACGGAATCTGGAACTCACCCCAGGGGCCACCTGGTGGGTTAAACCCTTCGGATAACGCAAAACTTCGGCTGTACCGTTTGGCCTGCTGCAATGATCCGGAGACATCGACATTCTTCCGTTTCGCCTCGACAGTCGCGATCGGTGTAAGCCCCACAAATAGGATATAGTCCGCAGGGCCACTGCTTGTCGGCCATTCAGCAATGGCAAGGCTCCTGCCTTTTGTAGGCCGTGTGCCAGCTGAGTAGCGCAGGATTGCTGAATCCGCTTCCCACCCTGCCAGACGGAGTTGCTGATCAATAAGCTTGCGGGTTTCAGCCTCGTCCAGATGCACAACCGCTGCCGCCTGGTTCGCAGCTTCAACAAATGCGGCGACTGCAGCCTTGGTTTGTGCCGAGGACCGTTCCTGTTGAGCCGCAAGCTGTCGCTGCAGTGCAGCCTTCGCCGATTCGGCATCAGCTGCCATTTGTTCCCAGAACGAGCGCTCGTCAGCCGCATCTCTGAGCTTAGCCTCGGTGAACTCAAGTCGCTGAGAGGTCTCCTTATGCGCAGCTTGGTACTCCGCGAGTCCTTTCCTCAGACGCTCAAGATCAGCGTATAGATCGTCGGCTTCATCTTTTGGCGACCTTGGCGGAATAAATGGGCCAGGCTTAAATGCTGGATCCTTGAAAGTACGATGGAACCAGATACCGAGTTGCCAGCTAATCTTCAAAGTAGCGAGTGCGGTTCGGTGATCTCCTGCCATCGCATGGCTGGCCGCATTTCCTGCTCGTCTTACCTCACTAAATAGTTGGGCTATCTCTCGTGGAAGGATGCCCTGGTCTTGCAACCGGCGGACGAGTTGATGCTGGGCTTCGTCGGTGGACACGTACTCGCCAACATTTGTCGCAACGTGCTGAGCGAGGAGTTCGGCGAGTTGGCGCAGCTTCAGAAGTGATGTATTGGGGTCTTCGGGGAAATATCGCTCGGCAAGTAAGCCCAATCGTAGTAACTGTTCATCGTGCTCTCGGAGCTGAGCAAAATTGCTACTAATGGGCTGGGGTGACTTCATCGCTCGTGACTAGGAGTGAGCAATAATGCATGGTTATGAATGGTATGGTCCGCCGAAGGATACTACTTTACCTGAATGAAATCACTCCTTCCGAATGGGGAAGCGCTTCTAGGGTCTCTCAAAGGGCTTGGCCTGCGTTTCGTGAGCAGTGGTATCGGCTCCCAGCTGATGTAAACCCCTTATCGTGATCGAGTAAAAGGTTATGAAACCTGGTTTTTCTGTTCCTATTCTAGGATTAAACTGCCACAAGCCTCCCAGAAACTAGGTTTTAACTCCTTTCCAGAACCCCGTTTATAACCCCTGTGACCCCTTCACTGTCGAAACGGCCAGAAACTGGACAGCCTGGCGACTTCGATCAATACTCAAGCATCAAGCTCTCGTTGCTTGATAGCAGACACCAGTGAGGCGACCCCAACATGTCGGAGCAGTGGCGCACACGAACTCGTACCGCGTTTCGCTTTTGGGAACAGATTCTAAAATCCTGGGACGAGGCCCCGGAAAGCGCCGGGCAGTATGCCCACGTCATCACCCATCTCAACCGTTTTGAAAAGAAGACTGCCGACACGTTCAAATATGTTCTCGAACGCGGTGCCGACCCGGTTTACATTCTCTACGTCCTCATCAGGACCTGTGACGAATCACGCGTGAGTGCTTCATCTCCATTTCCTCACGTCTACTCCCAGGACCGGTCTGGATCCCTCGCAAACTTACGAGACTTTCACCTCATCACCGAGTCGGACCTCCAGACCATCGAAACCGCTGCTCCAGCCTTACTGAGGACCGGGCAGTCATTCGATCAGGTGGGGTTGGAACGATTGAGGACCCGGTTTGAGGCCATGCCTGAGCCGCCCGACCTGGACGGATACGTTGGCGAAAAGGCGAGTCTGTGGACCAGTTTCACGCTTGAAAGTCCTCCTGAGGCACTACCAAAAGGCCGCCCCTGTGAGCACTGGTTCAATACGGGAATGGTACTGCTCGACCGTCACCTGGTCCAGACAGGCTCACCTCGTGGTGCTCGATACCCCTCCATCGCCCATCTGCTGAACAGCTTTTGCCCGGCCACCTATGACCCGTCACCGCTTCGAGGTGAACTAGTCCGTCAACGGATTTCTTACATCGAAGATCAGGTGGCACCCTACTGCGAGCACTTTGAACGCTGGTTTACCGAGTGGAAACGCTTCCTGCATCACCACCCCATCCCCTTTAATCCCTGGCAAAACTGACTGATCCCTTCCCCGGAGAAAAGTCCCCCCACCTTTTCTCCTCTATGACTGGAACCCACGGCACACGGTACCCTCGATACTAGATTGCGCCATGCGCTCATGGTGTACGCAGCAAACCCATGTCGAATGTACAGGAGGAATGATCCATGACACGACATCGCAACTCACACGACAGTTGGGCCGACGCCCTCCCTGGCGACTGGCCGGAGAACGAACCCAAAGTGCATTTATATCGCATCGACCCTCAGCGCGGGCGGCAGTACCTCGGCGTCTTCCCTGCTTGGTACTTTGACGAAAGCTTCGTGCAATCCCAATTCGGTGGGGGCGACTACTGGTACCGGGCTGTCTATAAAGGCCGGATCTGTCGCTCAGATGGGTTCTTGATTGATGGACCACCGAAACCAGTGCCTGGCTCTCCCGTGCGGGCGTCACGACCTGTTCGAAGGCCATCTTTCCGAAATCGACGGTAAGACATTCGCTCGGTGACGACGAGTCGCATTATGTTACTCACAGTCCAAGAACTTGCTCAGCTGCTGCACATTAAAGCCGCCACGCTCTACGCCTGGGCCGCACAAGGAAAGATCCCGAGCCTCAAACTGCATGGGCTGCTGCGGTTTCGGCAGGACGAGATCGACCAGTGGCTTGAGTCCTGTCGGGTGACCAGCCGACCGGCTGTTTCTGTACCGAAGAAGCGCCGCCCACCGCCCCTGCACAACGTAGATGCCCTCATTGAGCGTGCAAAACGTGCCATCTATACTGAGCGCGGGGAAACCAGCATAGCGAGCCCATTCCGAAAGGAGCAATAGAATGGGACTCGTAAAACGAGGAAAAGTCTGGTGGATGGATTTCGTCTATCAGGGGTCGCGGATTCGACAATCGACCGGTACAGGAGATAAACGCCTAGCCGATGCGATTCTTGGAAAAGTAAAGAGCCAGATCATTGAGGGCGTGTTTTTTGACAAACATCCTGAGCAGGATCGGACCTTCGACGACATGATGACCCGCTATATGGCAGAACGCTCAGGCCTGAAGGCTCCCAAGAGCCGAATCCGGGATGAGTCAGCTCTCAAGCATCTCCTCCCGGTGTTCGGTCAGCGAGTGCTTGGGCAGATTACGCCGAAGCTGCTCGCGGAGTACAAAGTCCAACGGCGGCTCGAAGGGGCAGCCCCAGCAACCACGAACAAGGAACTCCAGCTGGTGCGGCACGCCTTCAATCTGGCGATGCGGGAATGGGAATGGTGCCGGGAGAACCCCATGCACCGTGTTTCTTTTGAGCAGGTGCAGAACGAAGTGGACCGTTGGCTGACTTCCGACGAAGAGGACCGTCTCCTGGCCGCTTCATCACCCTGGCTTCAAGAGATCATCCGTTTTGCGCTTAACACTGGGATGAGGCAAGGGGAGATCCTGAATCTACTGTGGCAGGATGTGGATTTCACCCGTGGGACACTCATTGTGATGAAGAGCAAGAACGGCACACGCCGCACGATCCCCTTGAACGCGACCGTGTACGACCTACTCGCAGCCAAACAGGCTGCGGCAGGCGCATCACAGGGACCGGTGTTCAAGACACCGTTGGGCCATACACTCCAAGTGCGATTCCTGGTACGGGAGTTTTGTGACGCACGAGATCGGGCAGGTATTCCCGACTTCCGTTTTCACGACCTGCGGCACACGTTCGCCACGCGACTGGTGCAACGCGGGATCGATTTGTACAAGGTCCAACGGCTGCTTGGTCACAAGACCGGGACAATGACGCAGCGCTATGCGCATCATTGTCCTGAGAGCTTGAGGGATGGGGTCAACGTACTGGAACACCGACCGCCCTATGACACAAATCTGTCACAATTGGGCGGGTCGTTGAAGGCGGGATCTTCGAAGTCGTTGATTTAATGGTGAGCCGGCTGGGACTCGAACCCAGGGCCCTCGCCTTAAAAGGGCGATGCTCTACCGACTGAGCTACCGGCTCACAATCGAACGCTGAAACCGGTCGTCAACTTCGTTCTCGCGTCGCTCCAACCTTGCGACGTACCAGCTGCTGTACGCCTCAGGTTTTCGCTCACTGCGGCCTTGTTGGCAACCGATTTGAGCGTCCTCGACAGAACTACAAAATCGAGGCTACGTTCTCGTTCAGCCTTCTCACCGTCCTGAACATCCTGCACTTCGATCGCCCCATCATTCTATGTTTTCAACGAATGATGACGCAACAGTCCGTCCATCCTACCATTCCCGGCTGACCGATGACTATGGACTATTTTTTGAGGCGCGTGGGGCGTCGGCGGGAGCAATCCAGCGGATTTCGCAACATAATTGTTTCCGCACGCTTTGACCCGGTCGAAATCATGTCGATGCGGCAGTCCACCAGCTCTTCGATGCGTGCCAAATAGCGTTTCGCTTCGGCCGGGAGCTGCTTATAACTCGTCGTTCCCGTCGTGGCCGTGGTCCACCCCTTCATTCGCTGATACATCGGCTCGCTGTTGGCCAACACATCCAGATCGGCCGGCATCGTCTTATGGATGGTACCGCCATGTCGATAGCCGGTACACAGTTTCAACTCCTTGCAGCCATCCAACACATCCAGCTTGGTCAGCGCCAGCGAAGTCAGCCCATTCACCACCGTCGCATGGCGAACCACCACCGCATCAAACCAGCCGCAGCGCCTGGCCCGTCCTGTGGTTGAACCGAACTCCTTCCCTCGTTCTTGAAGCCCTCGTCCGACTTCATCCGTCAGTTCGGTGGGAAACGGGCCGCTCCCGACTCTGGTGGTGTAGGCCTTCGCAA
>FKKE01007019.1_pt1 | contig 20519 bp, 27 predicted proteins | sample 1106331 | NCBI WGS metagenome assembly FKKE01 (sample SAMEA3931202, study PRJEB13176) | freshwater metagenome | biome: Drinking water system; feature: drinking water; material: freshwater | place: China | collected 2013-02-06 | reverse complement strand
GAGGGAAACAGATGAGTGAGCTCGTACCATTATATACAGGCGGTCTGACAGCGGCGCAGTTCGAGCACCTGGCCGATGTGCCGCCGGAGCTGGAATGGCTGGCAAACCTCACCAATGAAAAAACCCGCCGCGCCTATAAGATCGATGTGAGTGAGTTTGCCGCCTTCCTCGGTCTGAAACGACCGGAAGAATTTCGGACGGTCAACCGGGCACATGTCATTGCCTGGCGCACGGAGCTCGAAGCGCGGATGATGTTGCCGGCCAGCATTCGGCGCAAACTCTCGGCGGTTTCGTCCTTGTTTGAGTATCTCTGTGAAAAAAACGCCGTCGCCGGCAACCCGGTGGATGGCGTGAAGCGGCCGCCGGCTAATAGTAATGAGGGCACGACCCCGGCCCTGTCCGATGCTCAGGCCAGGAAATTGCTGGAAGCGCCGCCAGAAGACACCTTGAAAGGGATCCGCGATCGGGCGATTCTCGCCACCCTGCTCTATCACGGCATGCGCCGGGAAGAATTGTGCACACTGAAAGTGAAGGATCTGCAGAGCCGCCAGGGCGTGATCCACTTCAAGGTGAAGGGCAAGCGCGGGAAAATCCGCTTTGTTCCGGCGCATGCGCAAGCCCAGCGGTTGATCGAGAGCTATTTACTCATGGCCGGCCATGGCGATGACAAAGATGGGCCGCTGTTCCGCCCGGTGCGCAACAACCGCACGGGCGAGCTGGATAGACCATTAAATGCGAATTCTCTCTATAGAAATGTCGTCAGAAAGTACGGGCAAGCCACCGGCTTGAATATCGAGATCAACGGCCTCTGTGTCCACTCGATGCGGGCGACGGCCGCCACCAATGCCCTCTCCCATGAAGCGGACATCGCCAAGGTTCAGGAGTGGCTCGGCCATGCCAATGTTTCCACCACCCGCCTCTATGACCGGCGGAAAACTCTGCCGGAGGACAGCCCCACATTCCGGATTCGATATTAATCCAGTCATCGTCTGCCTTGAGAACGTAGTTCTCAAGGCATTAAATGAAGAATTACTTGGTACCTTTATGGTCTGCAGCAGCCGTATTGAGGTGTCTCGTAATCGGCCAGTTGGGGAGAAAGTTCACCACATGAACTGCACCGAATGCGCCTTGGTTTGTTGACAAAAAATTTTGAGCCCAAGAGGGTATGCGTAACAAAAGATTTTGTATGACCTGCATCGACGAGCGAACTAAAAACAAAATCATAGAAAGTGAGCGTTCTGCCACATTTGCAGGTAGTTTTTTCCAAGGAGAGCTTTTGTTTAGCCAAACTACCATCTTGCAGATCTAATAATCGTTCAATCTTTTTGATATCCGCATCATCGGACAAAGTAGTCTGCTTAGCAGGCTTTGCTGAACACATTTTCTTAAATTCTTCTTGAGTCAGGGATTCCAGACGACCATAGTCGTAATCCATTCTTACGCCTCCTCTTTCCATTCGGCCAAAGTTTGTTGCAACGAGTCAACTTAGACGGCGCACATAGTAGATAAATCTGCTAAATTTGTCAAAACGGAGTTAATGAGAGTGCCTTCCAGTAAGTGCGTCGAGCTAATGAGGCGATCGTCACAATAACCGCGTACATCACCCGATAATCCCTGTATATGTGATGGTATTGTGTTAGAGTTTGACAAAATGGTGCTCGTAAAAAGATGCCTTTCATAAAATATTCTAAATATGTCCTTGCTTCCGTTAGAAATACTCAGATAGATGGGCTGTCATTTCGTGGAGTTGTATTGATGACGATACTGGTTTTCATTCCTTTCTTCAGCAACGCACAAAGTGAACCACCCACTAAAGATAAAAACAACCTCTCAATGGCTCATTTGTTATCGAACGGGTGGAGCGTATCTGGACATTCTTCGACACAGGAATGGCAAAATAATACACCTACTCGTATAGTATATTCTTTCGTTTTGCAGAAGGATGGTAAATTTGTTCTCTGCTGGGGAGATTACTCCCAAGGATTTGACAACCCGTGCAGGATGCTGAATCCTCCCAAGCGTTAGCCACCCAAAAGGCTCGGGAATGTGAAACAGATTTATGAAGCGGGTTCGTGAGTTGTTTCATAACTTACCACTTGTGAAACAAAGGTATTTGAAGAAGAAAAAGCAGTTCCGAATAGAGGAAGGTAATAAGATGCGTCTGATATGAGCAGAATTATGCGGAGGCTTCTGACACGATTTCATTAATCATCTGAGCTACATCATCCTCATGAACGAGCTCACGAGCAAGGATGGCACTGGCTTGGGTGATAGCCATTTCAACAATGGTGACAGCGATTGACTCACTAGTTTTGGAAAACCCATTCCGCAGATCTTGCGCGACATCTGTTGATACATTTGTTGCCAGTTTCTCTGGGAAATGAGCAGCCTCATATGCAAGCCACGTTGCAAGAATCGGCAGGAGAATCCAGACGGCACTGTTGCAAATAATAATCTGAGTTCAGGTTATATCACTTAGGTTGTATTTTTGTATCGATTTAAGCAGCGTTGGGTAAGACGCTTTGGGCGTTGAACCATTCGACCAGTTCAGCGATTGGCGATTTCCCGAGCTGGAAGCAGCGTTCGACCAGGCGCACTTCTCCCATAACTCCCTCCTGAATCCGGTAAGCGCTTCCTTGCCCCTTCTTGATGGAGCGCATCGCCTCAAACCCCTTGAGGGTGGCATAGGCGGTTTTCATGGTTTTGAACCCAAGGGTAGGTTTAATCAGGCGTTTGAGTTTGCCGTGGTCGGATTCAACAATATTGTTGAGGTATTTCACCTGCCGGTACAGCGTGTCTTGTGGCAGTTTGCCTTCCGCTTTCAGCTCCTGTATGGCCACACCGTAGGAGGCGGCCTTGTCGGTATTGATGGTGTGGGGTAGTTCCCATTCTTTCTTTTTATAGAGGGCTTTTCCGAGGAAGCGTTTTGCTGCTTGGGCAGTGCGGGTCTGGGACAGGTAGAAATCAACCGTATATCCCTTGGCATCCACCGCCCGGTATAAATATCTCCACTGTCCCTTGACCTTGATATAGGTTTCATCTACCCGCCAGCTGCCGCCTTGCGCCCCTTTAAAATACCACTTTAAACGCTTCTGTAATTCAGGGGCATAGTGCTGTACCCAGCGGTATATGGTGCTGTGGTCAACATCCACGCCCCGCTCTTTGAGCATCTCTTCCAGCTCACGGTAGCTGATGCCGTATTTGCAATACCAGCGAACAGCCCAGAGAATGATTTCCCCCTCAAAATGCCTCCATTTAAAATCCTCCTGCATGACACGGTTCCTTCTGACGTAAGTATTGATAGAGCGTTTCGCGGCTGATGCCTAAAGCGCGGGCAACAGCGGTCTTTTTCTCTCCGGCACGAATGCGGCTGGATAGTTCGGCAATCTGTTCCGGTTGCAGTGACTTCTTCCGCCCACGGTACACCCCGCGCTTCCTCGCAAGGGCAATCCCCTCTTTCTGCCGTTCCTTGAGCAAGGCGCGTTCAAACTCCGCGAATGCCCCCACCACCGATAACAGCAGGTTCGCCATTGGCGAATCCTCGCCGCTGAATAACAACCCCTCTTTGACAAATTCAATGCGGATGCTGCGTTTGGTCAGCTGCATGACCAGTCTGCGCAAATCGTCTAGATTACGCGCCAGACGATCCATGCTGTGCACCACCAGCACATCGCCTTCTCGGATGAACCCCAGCAACTCGGTGAGTTCCGGGCGGTTCACATCCTTTGCTGATGCCCTGTCGGTAAAAACCCTGTCCAGAGCTATCCCTTCCAGTTGCCGCTCTGGATTCTGTTCCTCTGTACTAACCCGTATATACCCGACGCGCTGACCGGCCATAATCCTCCTCCCCTGCAAAAATGTCAGGGAAGAATCTATGACCATCGAATAAAACTGTCAATAAATTCTATTTGCAACCCTAAAATGACGTGATTTACCTGCCAACCCTGACATCAGGTTGGGGTATACCTCAATCTGACACCGTTAAATGAGAAAGGAAGGAGTTTTTGCAACAGTGCCATCCAGACAAATGCCGCACCCGCACTTAATCCGAGTTTCACCGCGATTATTTTGATAAATGCCCCGAGAAACGAGGCAATAATAACGGTTTTGATCTTCGCTAGGATCGCCGTCTTCAGAGCTGTGCTTGCCATAATCTTCACAAGAATAGGCTTCATAGTGGTGGTAAGAGTATGAATCATCATGGCTATGATCTTTGCCGCAAGCGGTGAACTCACCGAAGCCCCAACAATTTTTCCGATACTCGCCTTGATTGCAGTAATCGAAGTAGTGTCCACATGTTGCATCAATGTGGTTTTGAGTTTGCTTACCAACATTGAGGTCACCTTCGACTGTAAATGCACCGGAATAGTGCCTTTATAGGAAGCCGTGATAGCGGTGGCAATTCCATCAAGAAATACTTGGCTATTAAATAGGAATGGCACCAGTTTTTCTGCCATCGTGTCCGCTACCTTCTCAAGATCATCGGCAAATACTTTAGCTACGGCCTCAGCCGTCCCATCCGATAGCCCGGAATCTAATGTTTTATTCTCGAAGTCGCGTTTGCGAACGAACGCCACTAATACTTTAACGTAACGGGCATCTGGAGGAGCTGGGACAAAAGTCTCGGCAATCTTACCCCTGCCATCTCGGGTGATGATGGTCAGGCAGTCCTTAATGGGTTTGTTAGCAATATGATTGTATATCGTACGTTCCGACTCAGAGATGATGACCTTTTCCCTACCCTCAATAATGGTTCGGATCTCCTTGATAGCCTTGTCACGCTCAGCGTTTTCGATATCCATAAGTTTTGTTGATATGCTCAATTATGTGATGACGATCTCTTCATCAGCTACTTTGGGTAGAGTTTGGCTGAGGCTTAAGTAGCGACTGGCAGTAGGTTGGCAAGGCTGCGTTAATGTCCTTGGGTTTTGGCGAATTACGAGGAACAGACAGAGACGGGCTGACCACATAATTGCTCTCTTCTTTGCTTCCTCCGCCCTTGCGAATGGAGCGGAAACGAAGAAAGAGCCAGAGAAGAGCTACAAGGGTAATGACAACAAAACCTGATGATGCGATTTCATGAAGCTGTTCATAGTCTGATGCCGAGGGAACGAAGAAAAGCCAGTAGACAAGAGCACCCCAACCAGTAATGCCCATTATCAGCAGATTCTTACGCCTGCGCTGTGCCTTCTTGTGTGGATCCTCGACAACAGGGTTCAAAGACTTTTCCCAGCGTTTGTATCTCCATACTTCCCCAAACGCTTTGAAAGAAGCGGCAATCATTATTATTGCTATTATGATGGCAAGAAAGATCTGATTGTCATCATGCGGTGGGTTTGTTTGAACGACGTAGAGTATTGCGGCTCCGAAAAGCAGAAAGACTGGCCAGAGATAGGAAGCAATACCAGGCGGGGTCATTGGTTGAATGTGACCTTTAGCTTAGTATTTATGCTGCCGTTCGCACTTTTAAAATTGCCACCGACTTTAAACCAGATGGCGGTTACTTTCTTGCCATGTTTCTTGCCTCCAGATTTCAGGCTACCGGCGAAATAATTAGGCTCCACTTCAATGTCCATGTGATCTGTTTGACTCTCATTCTCCGTTTCAGTGCGCCCCTGATTAACAGTAGTGCCACTACTTTGTCCGTCTGACCGTGTGCGTCCATAGCTGCTTCCGCCCCACATAGCATCCGTGAGCGACCAACGTTGCCCGCCGAGCGAGTCACCACTGCCTGTGGTTACACCCTCAGTCCTACCGCTTGTCACAGTCTCTCCGTGACTCCTGCCTCTCGTATTACGAATCTGCAAGCTACGGCCAATTAGCTGAGAAGCGAAGGTATTGGTACGGTTACAGGCATTCTGATGAAACACCTGAGTATTGAATTTCCCGACAATGCCGTCTGCCGCATCAGAGCGATCTTTCCCTAGCATAGAGTAATAAGTTGGTAGCGTCTGGGTAAGAAATACAACACAGGCTTTCGAGCTGCGACAAGTGGATAAGAAACTTTCATCCTTTACATTCACAAAATACTGGGCTTCGTCCGCCCAGAGGAACACCGGACGCTCACGATGTGGTTGTTCAAGTCCGTTACGGCTTTCAACTGCCCGCTGCCAGATAAATTTAAAGAGTTGCTGTCCAATGATGCCGTCATCATTCCACGTCAGGGTGGGCATGTTCATAATGATGATCGCCCCGTGAAAACACATTTCAGGAACGATGTCGGTCTGATCACAAAAGATTCGCTGCATTCTTCCGTGTTTGAAACGGTCGAGACGGGTTGAGAGGCTAATTGCGATGTTGCCTCTGGTTTTGTCAGGGATAGCTAGATATTGCGTCGTCCAATATTGCTTCATCGACCTTCTCAGATCTGCCCCCATCTCTACTTTTGGTTTCTCTATTGCCAGTTTTATGGTCTGTGCCGCATAGGTTCTTGCCCATACTTCGGAGCCCAGTTGTTCTGGCCTGGTGGGAGCAGTGCTAACGAAATCAATGATGTTGCTGACGGTTACCTTGCCATAAGCCGAGTAAATTATGGGAATGGTGTAGTTCAAAACCTGGCGAATAGCATCAGACCAAAACTGGTCGGATGATTTCCCCTGCTGCCCAGTGGCAAGGTCAGCCGCTTCCAGCACCCGCATCAAGCACTCAATGACATTGCCGATGCCATCCATGCCATGACGAGCGAGTTCATAGTCGATGAAGTTGAATTTGTGATTTTCATCAAAAACAATGACCGACTTCTTGCGTCCATGCTGCTCACAGTAGCCTAGCCATAAATCCACTTCTTCGGGCTTGGCACAGAGCACCAGCCCGCCCATTCCTGCCCGTAGGTAAGCTCCGGCGATTGCCTTGCCGGAACCGCTTGTCTTACCAGATCCTATGCCGCCGAAAATATGGACACCATCGCAAGCATCGCGCAGCGTGAAGTGATCGTGTGGTGAAAGCCGAAGGAGGGAGGTGTCGGGATCAGAAATGAAGGACATTCTGATATTCAAAAATAATCTAAGCTATGCTAATTTACGCAATCCAGTCTAGCAGAAAGGACGTGTATGCATCCAGTCGCATACGGTGTTGCTATGGAAGGGGTTAAGATCATTACAAGCGCGGTGGTGCAAGGTCGTAATCAGAAACATGCACATTTGACTGCCCAGCTTCACGCCAGCACGGTAAAAGATCTGGTTGATGCAGTGACTACGCGGCGACTCGAGATTGTTGAAAAGCAGTGCCAGACCATTTTGATCATGTATGCAGAACAAGCACGCAATTATATGAAAGCAATGACTACCTACGATAAAAGACGTTTGCGGAGCAGAGACGCTCTTGAGCGCGCTGAGCTTGCGGAAAGAACAAGAGAGATTGATTGCAAGCTAGCAGAAATTCGCGCCGATGCGAAATTACTCTATGGACACATGGGAGAATTGCTCCTTGCCATTGGTGGCAGAGACAATTCTTTTTCAGACGACATCACTGCCCCACTTGCCTTGGCGCAACAATCTAATCCTGAGTGATTTCTCCATGGACCAAAAGCGGTATAAGGAACTGCGTTCACAAAATATTGTAATTGGGATTGTTATTTGGATCATTAGTTTATTTGTCGTTCAAGGCTGGGGCGCGACGTTTGTTATTTTCTGTCTAGGGTGGGTTCCATTTATAGCAGGCCCTTATATAGCTAAATCAATGGCGGCAACGGAAAGGAAAGCCCTTGAAGACGAAAAGCGGCTAGAAAACGAAAGGCTATCAAATGAACGACGAAGGACGCTCGCAAATAATCACGAGCAAGCAACCTTAGATAACGATCGCGCTACCCTGATAAATACAATCACTTCAGTAAAGAGCTACATCGCTCTTCTTTCTGATCCCGAGCAGAAGGATAATGAAAGCCTGCTCAAACAAAATATAACCAGCGCATTAGCTGGTATTATTTCTAAGTACAAGCCTCCTCACTTGGCAAAAATCATCAGCTCCAATGAGGAGATTCAAACTAAATTGCACAACCTCAATGCGAGCTTACAACAACATAAAATCGATACTGAGGATATCGAAATCATGCTGGCGGCAACCAAAAACGGCTAATGGTTTCGAGTAACCCTACCGTGAAGTCTTACGAACACCATCGACACAGTTCTTCATAAATTCTTTTCCCGCATGACTTGGTAGTCCTGGCAATGGATGTAACTCCTCACCAGCCACATAGCTTCCCACATTCTTTACTACACCTGACAGATTATCTGCTACGTCTTGCCTGATAGAAATTGCTTTGCAATGAGTAATACCCGCAGTTTCTGCAAGATCAAAAGCAACGGTTTTTACATAATCTGGAACACTGGTATCACGCCTAATGGAATCTTTCATCTTGGCAACCTCGATTGTTGCTCTATGAATTCCCTCATCCATCATTTGTCTTGGATTCTCTGCCATAACATCTACCTTCGTTTCCTATCAGAACTTATTATTTAACTCTGCCAGCACGACTATCCTTAAAAGCCGCGCACATACCATCGGTTTTATGGATCAAAGGATCACCCACATCGCATACAGAACCGATATAATTGTTTAATGCTCTGGGAAGGTCTGGGTTAGCGTCAAATGCTTTTCTAGCAACGCTATAAATAACCTCGTTGACGCCCAGCGGCAACAAATCCGCCCCGTTGCTTCCTGCTTTTGTTGGATTCCGATCCGTTGAAATCTTCTCATCATGTAGTCCGACCATAAAATCTCCCTCTTCAGTGTTTGTCGATTCAGTGCTGCATATATTACATAATATTAATTATTTTACTTAAGTACAGTTACAATTTTGTGACAATTTATAACGCTTTGTATCTATTGAATTTTAACGGGATTCTAAGATGCGCTAGGAGAGTGACGAGCTTAAAAGGCACCTTGGAAACGGCGCAGCTTTGCTAATTGAGCCTTGATGGGTCGTACTCTAGCGACTTCTGTTTCCCAACCGGTTGTATTTTTATTCTCGTAATGCAGGGGTCGTGCTGGGCTGGTTCTTTCCAGAGCCTAGGATCAAATTCCTGTATCCAGACCACTTTGTGCGACAGCAGATGCTCAAACAATTCATTCATATGTCGCCCGTAAAGTTCCACGACCATAAGATTTTGAAACATCAAGACTATCCAAGTGCCTGTCCAATCAATCGCCATATTTCTTACATAGGAAAAAGAGGGTGCTGTTTGAGGGATCAGGTCGTTCTTCTTTACTCGAAGCCATAGAGCATGGCGACTGGTAGGGCTTAGCTGAAATGCTTGATAAACGCTTGCTTCGGTATCTGTCGCTGTGACCATAGCCTTTCCATCAACTCACAACACTCTGTTGCCAACTCCACACCCTCCATTCATCTAGAGACATTAACCAAATACCAGCTTTTTATTCCTAGTCAATTATTATCTATCTGGTTCATTATCGGGTTCTGGTTGATCTAATTTAACGTCCAGGTTTCGGAGTTGTTGGTCTGATGGGATTCGATCTACTTGCTGTTTGGCGACTTCCATATTAGGTGTCGGATCAGCCTTATAGTCAGTTATGAAATCTTGAAATGTGGTTACGCCGCTGTCTCTGAGTTGCTGACCTGCCACTTCCACCTCAGATTGGTTGGCAATTCCCATATTAGGCGTCGTATCGGCTTTATAGTCACCTATGAAATCCTGGAATGAAGACACGGTGACGCCACTGTCTTTCAGTTGTTGACCGGCAGCTTGTACATCTGGTTGATTGGCAAGTTCTGCTAACTTCTGGTCATCGGGTGGAACGTTCATGGCTGAACCTCCTAGACAACGATGAAATTTTGAAGAGTAAGGGAGATCGTCTAACGATCAATGTCGTGGTCTGGTTCTGGGGAAATGTCGTCTTTTCCAACAGGCGCATCACGGGTTGCCGGTTGCACAAATTCCTGGAAGGTACTGGGCGTATCGTTTCCGGCTTGTACGGGCGGAGTATCCGTCACTGCCCTCCCGAACCATGGTTCTTCGACGACTTTTTCCCGCACGTCAGTTACCGCATTGGCAAACCCCGCAATGAACTCCTCGAATAACTTACCTGCCATAGCGTGAACTCCTTTCCTGCAAGGTTCTGTACTTCATGGCAATAAGGCATTCCTGGCCGATGTGAAGCCTATAGCGTTGCTCTAATAATTCCCACTTCTATCATCCTGACTAGTGGCTGATTCTTATCGTTTGGTTCGACAAATTGAGCAGGATCATATTCTTGAATGAAGTCGCAAGTGTGGTAATTAAGCGCGTCAACAATGGGTTTCAGGTTCGTGCCGGTAATCGTTACCGTCAGTCCGCTGCCGGTTAAAAAGATTTCCGCATAGTCGCTCAGCTTATAAGTAATATTGGTGATGTAATTATATTGGAGGCTATGCCCCATGTCACTACTGGCGCAGCGGAGACTTAAGCGGACGACTTTGTCCTTTGTGCCAAATGCTTCATAGACCTGTCGTGTGGAACGGTTCACTACGAGTTCAGGAGTCGATTTAGAAGATAGAGGTTGCTCCACCAACTGTTTGCGAAATTCATCAAATGTCTCAACCATCGGCTTTACCTTTCGAGTTCGAAGTTGTCACGATCACGGCGGTTTGCGGGAAAACGTTCGACGAATTCTTGCCACATACCCTTCGCCTTATCCATCACCTTCTCCCCTAGCGTTTCTAGGTGAATCGTCACTCGCTGCCACCATGTCAGCCCATCATTGATATGGAGTTCACCACGATTAGCCTGCATTGTCTTGGTCACTGCTTCGGCAAAGTCTCCTAGGGATGTGGCTGCAGGACGCGCAGTGTCCGTCACCGCTTCTTTGAACTCATGGATATTACGAGGGATGGTAGTGTTCTTCTCAGTACCGACATTAGAGGATTGGTCGGTGATTCCGACCACCGCTTCTGTGTGTTCCTGTATCCCGACTTCTGAAACACTGTGAGTTGGCGCAGTGTCCGCTTTGCTCCGCGCTTTCATGGCTGCGCTGGCTTCGGCTACGGTCGGCAGGTCATCGAACGGAGTACCGGAAAGCCTTGCGCGGATGTCTGCGGTCTTTACTCCCTCGATGCGCCGCACGAGGCTATGAACATCTCCCGCTTTGTCGAGGATGCAGTAACCCCTATCGCCTTGGCAGAGTGTGTAACCACCGTGTTGAAGAGCAGCGATAAAAGCTTCTGCCGAATCGCTTTGCTTCCACAGTGCCGTGACTTCGGCTTTCACTTCTTTTGGGTCGATGCCGCTTTCTTGCGCTCTAAAATTCTCCCAGTCGGGAATCTCACGGCTCTTGCGCTGGCTCGGCTGCGGAGTCGGCGAGGTGGGCTCGTGGTCAAATGCCTTCTCCAACTCGGCACGGGTTTTATCGTGCGCCAGATACGTGAAGCTATCGGAGGTGATGGTCATAGTATCTGGATCCACGCGGCTCCAGACAATATGGCGGTGGGTTCTCCCCTCCTTTTCGTGTTCCACTTGAAAACGAACATGACCGCTGAGTCCGAGGTTTTCTTCCAGCCGATTTACAGCAAATTCCCACTGCTCTGGAGTCAGGCGTTCATCTTCACGTGGGTTGATAGAAGCGTGATAAAAATAATTTTCGGCGCGAGTGCCGGCGGCGAGGGCCCTCAGTTCGCGGAAAGCTTCCGGCAAATCCTCGGCGTAGAGCCCTTTCATCTCGGTGATACTCACCCGCTCATTCTCTTCCGTCTTCATTAGGTGGGTGGCAAAGAATGATCCGGATTTCCGGCTCCCGCCTTTCACAATCACCGTGAACCTCCGTTCCGGTTCAGCAAGTCAGTCACCTGCTTTGCCACTTGCCGACAAGCAGCAAGGGTGCTGGCGATATCACCGGACAGGGGTGTGTCGCCCATGTTTAAGCGTCGGGCAGTCTGATTGATGTTGCTGCCGATCTTGTGGAGTTCGGCGAGCACGGATGCCAGGAGTTTCTTTTCGACCACCGGACGGCGGATGGCGCGGGTGGTTGGGGTCACTAAGGCTTTACTGCGAAGGTATGAGGCAATCGTTAGCCCTTCCCGCTCGGAGAGTTTCCGCAGATCCTCGTACTCCTTCGCCGAAAGCCGGATCCCAAAGACGGTTCCTCTCTGGCGGTTCTCGCTTCCGCTGCGACGGGGTTTGCGCGGCAGTCTTCCCTCCCCTTCCTGCCCCTGCACTGCGTTCATTCTGAACCTGCCTTTCTGCTCCTACCGGAGAGGGATGCAACGGGAGAAGTGGAACGCCTCGCCCTTGCCAAGACCGTGATGAACCCGCGCTGCGCGGTTGTACATCACATGTCTTGCCTTATAAAACTAATAGCGAGTTGGAAGCTAACCCATTGAATGGGAAAAGGCAAGTCGCAAAAAAAGAGTGGCGGATTTTTCACAGAATATATGAAGAAACAGTAAGCAAGAAAGTAAAGGAGTGGTAATGGTCGCGGTTAACAATCGGCAACGAATTAGATGCCGAAAAACCGTATTGACGGACACCAAAAAGAGAGTAACACTTCTCGGGTCTAGGACGCGGGTAACGCTGCTATCTGGATGCTCATGGGTGAGGTAACTCACACAACCAAGTAAACAGGGAGGCATTAGCTTTCCGTCTCCTTGTTTACTCTCCTCCCTGCGCCGTCACCGGCGCAGCGGGGACGCTTTCCCCACACCCCTGAACATATTTTAAAGCTCAGGGTGATGAGTTGGATTCTGGCACGGTCATGAAGCCAGCGGCAAAGTGACGGTGCCGCCCGAACTGGACACGGCGGGCACGCGGTGTCACCTCTCCCCGATTACGCAGTTTGCCTAGATAACCTCATAAACGAATTCTAAGGGGTCATACAGGGGTGAAAATTTTTTGCTGCTTTCCTCCCCGTCTTTTTCTCTTTCGTCGTTCCTAGAGCCTCCTGCGTCGTTCTGTGATGGGTTCTGACGGGAAAGAGAGGACGCTATCTCCTCCACTCGCTCCTACCTCTTCCTGAATGCAATCCGAACTTAGCCGCTTGTTCAGTGCGAGATGGTGAGGAAGGAACAAAAGGCTTTCTTCCAATGCCCGGCTTCGGGCTTGCTGGAAGAAAGCAGAAAAAGTTTCAGAGGAAAGAGAATGGTAAATAGAACGCGTACGCATACGCGCGCGCTCTTTCTAAAAAGAAATTTCTATAAGATTCTAGGCTTGTGGATAGTTTTTTTTAACGTGCTGACTTACAAGAAGAAATTAACGGTTTTGAAAATAATTCGGTCGCTCCAATCCCGTATGCTGGTCGCTCCAATCCCGTGTTTTTGGTCGCTCCAATCCCGTGTCGGTCGCTCCAATCCCGTATATCGGTCGCTCCAATCCCGTGTGCTGGTCGCTCCAATCCCGTGTCGTAAGTCCAACCTCTGTGGGTAAGTTTCAGAAAATAGGTCAAAACTCCACTTAGAACGGTCGCTCCAATCCCGTATTTTGAGGAATCGAGATTGCGGAAAATCAACACGTTATATTCAAGAATCGAAAGAGAAGTCTATTTATTGCAGAAGCGGAATTATTGCGGAGCTTTGGTGATATGAACCTTGTCATCATCGTCAATGTGATATGCCGTGATTGCGCCCGTCTCTTTTTGAATTTCTTCAAGGGCATTTTTGAGGTTGGCGCGGAAGTGTTTTAACTCTTTGGTGTTGCTGCCCGTAAGGTCACGGAGATATTCAACGGTGACTGGAAAGGGTTTGGTGTGGCTACATATCCATGCATGGAGATGGAGAGCTAACGGTTTTCGACTGAGGGCACGGCGTTGTTCCCATTCTATCGTGGTAAAGCCTCTGTCAAAGAGTTTGATCAGTTGGCGGTTGATATGAACGACAAACTCGCCATTATCTAACTTCGCGGCTCCTTCTGGCAGGAGCGAACCCCAGTAGACAGTATTTCCATCTCGTTGAATGCCAATCGCCGTTGCTGTCAGTCGCTTTAAAACTTTGAGCAGCCACTCATAGTCTGACTTCCCCCCTGCCCTACCGATGTGTTTGAGAAGATGTCCTGCTTTGAAGCGAAGCTGGTTTCCCTCATGCATCCCCCGTGCAAGGTGCATCACCCCTTCAAACACGTCTAGATCGGATTGGGTGAGTTGCTTGCCTGTATAGGTAATCGTAAAACCCTTCTGACTGAAGATGGTCTCATCTTCAACATAGGCTGCCTTGTTCAAGGGCACGGCGGCAAAGAGTGCGCTGCGAGTGAACTCGTTGGGAATCCCACGTTGGGGGTCAGCCCAAAAAGCCAGTTGATAGTGCTTGTTCCTCTCCCGCTCCTCAATAGATTGGCGGAGACTGTCTAACGCTTTGTCTAAATCACTGGGTGGGAGTTCAGTCATATGAAATATTTAATTCATTTTTTAATGAATTCAGCAAAACATACATTCAGCAATTCATTTAGTTTTAAGTCACGATCGAGGGCGGCTTGCTTGAAAGCACGGACAAAGTCAGGCGGCATTCGGAATTGTAGAGGGACTAGTTCAGCCGAAGGAACTTCACCCCGTTGTCGGGCTGCGCTTTGTGTGTGTGGCTTATTGCTCGGCGCAAGGTCAGCAGCAGTAAGAGCAACAGTTTTAGCCATGGACAACTCTCCTTGTTGAATTCATTTTTTCATTAAATAATGATTTCATGTCTTGCCATAACCCGCTGATTTCATCCGCAGATGGGCTTTTAGGTTGCAGCTCAGGTGCAGTTCGCCCCCCTGTCATTGCCGCAGCATACGACACGCGGTCAGCAATAAAGCTCTTTGCGACTTGTCCATATTCAGATAACGCGGCGATAGTTTGCGCCGTTATGGTAGCTTGCGGCTTGGCTTGAGTGATGACAAAGAGGAATGGCTGTCCTGTTTCTTTTACCAAGCGGACTGTTTCCGAAACACTCCATAGGTCAGCAGGGGAGGGGCGAACGGGAATTAAAACTAAATCCGCCAGCCTGAGCAACGAAGTATTTTGTTCGGAGATAGTCGGGGCGGTGTCGACAAAGCAGTATGTTGCGCCACGTTCGGCTAGGGCTTTGAGTCCATCTGCTAATCGTGAAAATGGGAGGTCGGCGCGCTGTGGGGTGTCGGCTTCCCGTCGCTCATGCCATAGACTGAGCGTGCCTTGTTTGTCAGTATCAATGATAAAGACCTGAGCTTTCCCATCCCGCTGTGCTTCAACCGCTAAATGCGCGGCGAGCGTGGTCTTGCCACTGCCACCTTTCTGGGAAGTAATCAGTATTGTTTTCATGAAATAAACCTTTCAGTATTATCTGAATGTATTTTTTCATGAAATTATACGCAATGTCGGTTTATGTCAACTTTAAAAATCCATGCCTTACAGAACCAAAAATCTGAATGGATGAAAGGGAGGGGATATATGGGAACTGGCAATAACAACTTGACGCGTGCGGCAATTAGCCGTACACTAGCATCAAGGGAGAAAGAAAATGAGCACCGCATCTAAAACACTGGATCACTCGTTTGGGAAAACCGCACGTCTTGAGGCACGGATTACAGAAGAGCAGAAGTCTCTTTTCCAGAAAGCCGCTGAAATGACTGGACGATCCCTAACTGATTTTGTCGTGGCTTGCGTACAGGAAACGGCATCGCGCATGCTGCGAGAGCAAGAAGTGATGACATTGAGTGTTCGCGATCGTGAAGTGTTTGTCTCAGCTCTCCTAGATGCGCCAGCACCAGCACCGCGACTGCGGAAAGCTGTGCAGCGGTATAAAACACATCAGCATCGCGCCGCTGATGCCCAGTGAGTTTGATTTTCTCTGGGTTATCGAACCGCTCGGAAAGTCTCACAATCGGGCGGGCTTTTCTTGTGGCAAAGAACCGCTCGACCGCTATCTCAAGGAACAAGCCAGTCAGGATGCAAAGCGTCGGGTGGCTGCTCCGTTTATTCTCACTCTGAACAACGATCGTAAGACCATTGTTGGTTATTACACCCTGTCCGCGTTAAGCGTGAATCTTCAGGATTTGCCAGAAGAGGTCAGTAAAAAGCTTCCTGCCTATCCGCTTGTTCCAGTCACGCTCCTTGGTCGGCTTGCCATTGATTCACGGTACAGAGGGAAGGGGGCAGGAGAATTTCTCCTATCAGATGCGCTTCAACGAGCCCTCACACAGTCATCGCAGATTGCTGCGGCTGCTGTTGTCGTAGATGCAATTGATGAGAAAGCCGCTGCGTTCTACCGACACTTCGACTTCACTGATTTCCCAAACAAGCCAGATCGCCTTTTTATTACGATGAAAACCATTGCTGATATTTTCACGAGAGGGTAGGGAGGAAAACAACAAATGCTTCTCAAGTCCTTCCATGTCAGGGTGTTTAGAAACATTATTGACTCAGGCTCAATTGAGGTTGCTGGGAGTACATGTCTTGTCGGAAAGAACGAGGCTGGCAAATCATCTATCGTTGAAGCACTGCATCGCTTGAATCCGGCGAAACCAATACCATTCGTTCTGCTTGATGACTATCCACGATGGTTAAAAAAACAGCATGAAATATCCGGTCAAATAAAAGAGGCTGTTCCTATTTCTGCGGTCTTCCAGTTTTCAGAAGAAGAATTCCATGACATTGAGACACGATTCGGAACAGGTGTGCTATCAAAAAATGAATTTGTCGCCAAACGAAAATATACTGGCGATATGATCTTAGAGCTGCCTATAGATCAGACACGCTTCATAAAATCATTTACAGGTACACATATCGATAGATCTCTTCAAGTAAAGGTGTCCGCTGCAAAGACCAGTCAGGAACTACTAAAGAGCCTTGTCGATGTCGCTGCTGAAGTCGGAGAAGCTTCAGAGCCCACACCTGAAGCACAATCAGCAAAATTAGCTAAAGCCGAATTGGACAAGGTATTGGGAGGTGCAGAATCCCTTACTGCAGCACTAAAGACCGTAGTAACGCCCCTTATTCCGAAGACCTTCTATTTTAGCAACTACTCGCAGTTGCGTGGACGGTATAACCTTCTGACGGAAGTCGCTCCTGCACTCACTTCAGCATCACCAGATGAGGAGATACAGGCGGCGGCTGATTTTCTAAAACTTGCGCGAATCGTGCCGGATAATATTCAGACATGGGATTATGAGCAGTCAAATGCCGAACTTGAGGCGATCTCGAGCTTACTGACGCAGCGCGTCAAAGCAAACTGGAAGCAGAATGAACATCTTAAACTTGCCGTCCGCATTGAGCCTATACAGAACCCTAATGGTCACATAGAGAGGTTCCTACAATTCCGCGTTGAAGATACGCGCCATGATTTCAGTAGCCGTCTCGACCGACGATCTACGGGATTCCGTTGGTTCGTTTCATTCATCGCATCGTTTTTTGAATTCCAAACAGACAAGAATCTTATTCTGCTGTTGGATGAGCCCGGACTCAGCTTACATGCTCGGGCACAGAAAGACCTGCTTGATGCTATTGATACCAATCTGACCAACGGGAGACAGGTGATTTACACCACGCACTCGCCGTTCATGGTTCGGACAGAAGCACTCAACCGCGTTAGAATTGTTGAAGATAAAGGACCAGAATCAGGAGCCATAGTTACAAATGATGCGGGAAAGACATCAGATCCAGACACGTTATTCCCCTTGCAGGCTGCGCTAGGCTATGACATTGCGCAAAACTTATTCATAGGAAATCGAAATATACTCCTTGAAGGCACCTCTGATTTTATATATCTGACGGTTTTTTCAAGCCATCTATCTGCATCAGGGCGTGCTTCAATACCGAGCAACAGTCGACTGCTTCCAGCGGGTGGGGCAACAAATATCCCGACCTTCATTGCGCTCTTGGGTGGCAAGTTAGATATGGTTGTTCTTCTTGATGGAAATGCCCAACGGCAACGCATCGATACGGCAATTGCTCAAGGACGGCTCAAAGCAAACAATGTACTAAGTATTGAGGAATTCTGTTCAGTGAAAGGGGCAGATATTGAGGATTTGTTTGAGCCGGATGAGTATCTGTCGTTGTACAACGCCATCAGCAACCAACCTCTCAAAATGAAAGATCTAAAAGGACAGGATCGAATTGTTAAGAGGATCGAGCGCGCCAAGGGAGAATTCGACCATGGGCGTGTAGCCGCGCATTTCTTAACGCACCAACAAGAAATTATTCCCACACTTTCATCAGAAACAATGACACGCTTTGAAAATATTATTAAGGCGTTGGTGCAAGCATTACCTTCTGCACAGTAATGGGCTTTGCCTGTCCTAATGTCTTAATGGTTTAGAGTTGGCACGGTCACGAAGCCAACGGCATAGTGACGGTGCCTCCGAATGGACACGGCGGACACGCGGTGTCAGCATCTCGAACATTTTCTTCTTCGCTTCTGACACAACACAAACCCGCAAGACCGAAGCCCTGCGGGTGATGGAACGGGACGATCCGCCTAATCGTGAATTCTGCGCTGTCTGGCTTGCGCGAGACGGTTGCAGGCGATGGCATGATACTTCTCGTCGAGCTCAATGCCGAGGTATTGGCAGCCAAGGGCGCGGGCGGCAAGCAGGGTAGAGCCGGAACCCGCGAAGGGATCAAGCACCAATCCGTTTGCAGGTGTGAAGGCAGTAATCAGGGGAGTCAGAACGCAAAGCGGTTTTTCCGTCGGGTGGTACTTGTTGCCGCTATAGCTCCAGTCCAGCACATCGCCAATGATGTGTTTGGGCGTGGGATTGCCTTTAGCCAGCAGGTAAGCGGCTTCGTGCTGGTAGCGCACATGCCGAGTTTTGGAGGTGTAGCGTTTCGGGAAGACGAAGTGCCCGACGACGCGGAACCCTGCGGCACGGAAGGCCGTGAGGAAGAGGTCGGCTTTCGGCCAACCATAGAAGCTCACCGTGAAACTATCCGGTTTCAGCACCCGATACATTTCAGCAAATGCAGGTTTAAGCCATGCGTCGTTATTGTCGTTTAGCACCGTACGACCGTCACGAGAACGGTAGCTTGTGATGTAAGGCGGGTCAGTGAGGATAAAATCCGCGAGGGCATCAGGAAGCTTTGGCAGCAGCTGCAAGCAATCGCCTTCCCATACCTCATTAATCACGCCAGTTATGTTAAGCATAAAACTTCTCCTTGTCGGTTGTGGAGGACACCCGATGCGTCCTTCCTTGTGACCACGAGGAGAGCCAACGGATAAAACGAGCCGCGCCAAGCTGAATTTTGTTGCTTCCCGCGAGGAAGCCATTAGGCGGGGAAAATTCTGCTTGCGCTGCGACGTGCCGTTGGCATGTGGGCAACAAAGCTGGAAGGATGTATTGGGGTTGTCGTCCACTGAGATAAGGAGTGATGTGCAGGAAGTGGTCGGCAATCAGTATGAGGGGAAGCAGGGAAGCGATAGGGTGGCTGATGAGCTTACGGTAGGGGCGGGGCATGAATCAGACGGACATGACACATATCAGCCCATGTTCTGCTGGGGTAGGCTTAAAAACGAACGACACAGCCAACAGAGAAAAACCAGCTTGACTGAGCCAGTGTGAATCAGGCAGAGAGTGCGGCAGAGATTCAGATAGTACGGAACCAGAGTCAGAAAGTGCTGTGCGTTCTCGTGGGATCTAAGCCATTCACTATCGATGCGGAAGGAGCGGCGTAATGCCAATGGCAGAGAGCATGCCTGCTACGACTGGCGGGTTACAGAACATCGTCAGCCCGCACGAATTCGTAAAACTCGCTCTGGTGTCTCTAGTAAGCATGGCTCTTACAGCGGGGGTTATCGGATGTGCCACTACACCCATGAAAGCAGACACGACTCAATCAAAAGTTGATGAACCAGAGCAGAAAATCATGATTGTTCCACAACCCATTGCTTCACCAATTGTTCAACCGAAGGTGGTGGAAACTGAAAAAATCATTCTCAAAGATGCCACAGGCAATGTCCGGTTTGAAGTTTCTGTCAAAGAAGATGGCAGTCTCGTTCACACGCTGCGAGACGCAAAAGGAAACGAGCGAATAAACCTCACCGTCGATGCCGAAGGTGTAGCACGTCACAATCTCTTCGACGACACAGGCACAATCCGTGTGGGAAGTTATGCCTATCCAGGCGATCATCAAAGGTTTGCAGGGAAAGCGGGCACGGCATTCTTTAATAAGGATGGGAAATCATTGATGCAGCTGGAAACGCATACAACCGGCGAGGTTTCGCATATATTATTTGACAGGAACGGCAATGAAAGAATCTCGTTGAGGCTGCTTAATGATGGAATGGCTATCCAGCGTTTCAGAGATGCAAAAGGGACAATCCGCACCAGCACTTATACTGATACAAGCGGAGAAACCGCTTTCAACTTGTTTGATGCACAACAGCGGGTACGATTCCGCAATATCATGCTCCCCGATGGGAAGGTGATGCAGAGTTTCATAGGTAAGAGTGGGAAAGAGAAAGAATCCACAATACTTGAGGACAATGACACGCTCACACACAATGTTGAGACAGGCACAGTAAGAAAAGTTTTTGACAGCGTTGGAAAAACACTTAAGCGCATGCTACCGGGTGACCCAGATAAGTAAGGTTACATTTCCCGAATGAAAATATCGGTGGACATTTTTGAGTGAATATCTAAACATGATAAAATACA
>FKKE01000764.1_pt2 | contig 20555 bp, 18 predicted proteins | sample 1106331 | NCBI WGS metagenome assembly FKKE01 (sample SAMEA3931202, study PRJEB13176) | freshwater metagenome | biome: Drinking water system; feature: drinking water; material: freshwater | place: China | collected 2013-02-06 | reverse complement strand
GCTGCCGAAGCCGAATTTGGGCGGGAGTTTATGGAGCAGTTTTATTAAACGCGCGTGACCGCGCTGCTGCGCGCTTGAGCTCCGCACAGCCAGGCTTTGGTGACGCCAACACCATCCACTTCACCTTCCCTGCTAACGATGCTTGCATTACCCTTGTCGTCTATTCAGGGAAATTTGGCCCCAAATTTCCCGTGGCACAACGCGCATTGGTCGTTAGATACCCCGGGTTCGAAGGGCACTCATTGCTTCGGGGGTGCCGATCTTTCGCAGTGCGACCCCTGCGGAATAAGCGACCCATTTGTCGCGATCGTTTAGGGTGCGAATGAGCGGGCGGACGGCCTCGTTCGCGCCGATTCGCCCTAACGCTTGGGCAGCGGCTCTACGAACTCGCTTGTGTTCATCGCCAAGCTTGGAGATGAGCGGTCGGACTGCGCTCTCGGCTTTTCTTCCCATGTAACCGAGTGAAGCTGCAGCATTAATCCGAACGACCGGTTTTGGATCATTGAGCTCGTTCAGCAACTTTCGTAGTGCAAATTCCTCGTGACGTTGCTTCCGCGAGAGCTTTCGCTGGGCGAAGAATTGTTGTGACGGAACGTTTGAAACACTAATCACCTGAGGCGCTGCTGGCTCGCGGGCGGAAGACTCTAGGTCCGTTTCTATCAGCGGAACGAGCACGATACATCCATTGAGCGTGAGAAACGTGCAGGAAAGAAAAAAAAACGAGGCGAAACGCCCTCTGGTGCTCTGGTGCTCTGGTGCTCTGTTATTTTTTTTATTGCTCGAATTAGCAATAACGGTCGGCATATGCCCTAGCCCTATGTGGTAATGGCGTAGAAAAGAACTCACAGAGCACCGGAGCACCAGAGCAGCAGAGGGTAGGGAACAACGTGTCGTTTTGTTCGATGGTCTATTTTTTTGATACCTGATCTTCAATTCCCAAACTCACAAGAAATCGAGCAACTCCGCGGCCAAAAAATAATCTTGCAACAAGAAGATAGACGCAAGCTCCGCCAGCAATCTTCGCGAGGAGTACGAGCCACGTCGGGAATCTTCCAAGGAGAATCAAACCGAGAATTGTCGTACAAAATATCATAATCATCGTGCAGATGAAAGAAGGTGTAATGCTTCGGAGGTACTCACCTGGCCCAATTCCAGTCTCGCGATAGAGGAAGGTGAGCATGAGCGCTCCAAGAAGCGGGAGGAGGAGGAACCAACTGGTATAGATTCCTTGCATTCCAAACCATATTCCAGTGAGAACGAGTGTTGGTGGAAAGACGATAGCACCTAATAGGTTGCACCACAGATCGAGCTTTGGCTTTCCGAGTGCGAGGAAGAGTGGTGAGAAAACGTTCGTCCCGGCGCGAATGATTCCGATGAGAGCGACTGTCTGTAGCGGTATGATGAGCGGGATCCAAGGGCGTCCGAGTAAAAGTGGGACCAGTTCGGTCGCGACCAACCCGAGTCCGGCAATTGCGGGGAAACTAACGAGCGTTGTTGCGCTCACCACCCGAAGGTAGCGTGCTCGGAGCTCGGGCATGTCCTCTTTTAGCCGGCTGAGGTACGGAATAATTACTGGCCGGAGGACAAGGTTTAGTTTTGCAAGCGGGAGGTCGACCAAAAAAAACGCCATGGCATAGAAGCTCAGCGCTTCGGCGCCGAAGAGCTTCCCGACTACAATGTTATGCGAGCTCGTATAGACGATCCAGAGAATCGTCGCTGCAGTTGATGGAAGACCAAAGAAGAATGCACTTCGAATAACCGGCTTCTCCCAGCGCAGCCGGCGCGGAAGCTTGCCCGTGACGATCATAGCGACGCTGTGCACAATATCGCGATAGACGAAGCCAACGAGAAGGGCATAGAAACCGAATCCATAATAAGCGAGCACAAGCTGAACCAGTCCCCGAGATATGCCGACGGACATGTTGATGAGCGCAATCGGCTTAAATCGAAGCTCACGCCGGAGTTTCGATTCCGGGACAGTCCCGAGGCTTCGAATGAAAAACGAGCAGGCAACTATCAGAAACGGGATTTCCAATTCCTCATGCCCGTAGAACCATGCGACAAGTGGGGCAATAACGAACCCTGCTCCAGAGACAATACCTCCCACCACAATTGCAAGCGTGAAAACGGATTCCTCTTTCTCTGGCGGGAAGTCACGTTCTTGGACGACCCAATTGAGCAAATCGAGCGAAGCGATGATCGTCAGGTAAGGAACGAACGTTTCGGTTAATGCCATCATCCCAAAATCCGTTGGCGCAAGGAAACGTACAGTGAGGATAGTGAGGAACCAGGAGATTATCTGCCAAATCAGGTTTGAGGAGGCGAGGTGCCAGAGACCCTGTCGAGCACGACGTGCGATCTCCGCTGTGGATTCTCTCCCTTGATTTTGTTCGCTTGGCATCGGGTTAGTGCCTCTGTTGCTCCTGTGCTCTGTTGCTCTGTGTAATATAAAAAGCCATTGAAGTTGCTTCAAGCGCTTCAATTTTGTGAACAGAGCAACGGAGCACCAGAGTAACAGAGGAGGAGGTTTGTATTTTGTTAGACACTCTTAATGCAATCCATTAATTTTTCGAAGCATTGCCTGGTATGCCCTCACGTACGCAGCCTCTGAATACTCCGACTGTGCACGGACATATCCAGCCTGGGCGATCGTTTCACGGAGCGATGGCTCCGCAAGGAGACGATGAAGTGCCTCGCGAAGTGCATCAACATTTCCCACCGGGAAAATCAGTCCCGTCACTTCGTCAACAATGACTTCGGGAATTCCTCCGGCATCGCTCCCGATAACTGCTTTTCGTAATGCATAAGCTTCGATGAGTACACGGCCCATACTTTCTGTTCGCGATGGGAGCACGAGAAACGAACAACGTGAGATGTAACGGAGTGCCTCATCGTAGTTGCAGGCATCGAGCAGTTCTGTTCGCACTCCGGCGCGAATGAGGCGAACAAAATCAGACTTGTTCGGACAGTAGCCCACGATCTTTAGCGCGTAGTCAGGAAATTTCTCGGCAATGCCATTGAAAGCTCGGATCAATAAATCCACTCCTTTCAAGTACCAAGGGTATCCGAGGAACAGAATGAAGCGCTCATCGTTATCCGAAGGCTTCATTTCGGAGATGCCAACAAAATCAAAAAAGACTGAATGCTTCTTTGGCTCAAACGCTGCAACGTCAGCAAGTTGTCGGGAGAAGAGAAGCTTTACATGATCGGCGAGATGCACCACTAGCTTCGTCCAGAGGAGCGAAAGGGTATGCTTCGTTCGAAGACCGATTGATGGTTCGCGCTGCTCGAGCAAGAATTGTTCGCTTGGAACGCCTGGGACTTCGACAAGGAGTCTTCGGCCCGTAAGCAACTTCAGGAGCAGTCCGGCAAATCCGGTGCGTGTCGTCCCGTAGGTGATGATGATCTGATATTTGTCGCGAAACCAGTAGAGGTAGAGTCCGGTGCCGACAAAAAACGCGAGGTCCCAGAATAATTTCAGCACTCGTGGTGCATGGAATGAGTGAGTGAACAGATATTCAAACTCACCGACCCGATACCGGCGATACTGCTTCCCGTTTTCATCTTTGAAATCCCATACCGGCTGGAGAATGTAGCCGGTTATGATCTCGCTCAGGTAATGAAAGCGATTGAACTTTGGGTTCGTCGGCGGTGGCACAGGACCTGGGAGGAGTACCAGTGCTCGAACCTTCTTATTCGCATCCATTTTCCTTTACCGACCGGTTGTAAACGATCCCAAAATACCTTTTCCACTTGAGTTTGTTCGCAAACTCAAGTGGAAAAGGTATAGCATGCCATGGACGGCGTGCCGGCGCGCAAGCGCCGTGCCGCGAAGAAACAGGCCAAGGAGGGCCTGTTTCGGAGCCAGCAATAAATATACCCGTTCCTTTCGGAAATTCTGTCGCGCCGAAGGCGCGGCCACGCTTTTCGCAAATCTGACTTGGAACGGGTATATCCTTTATTGGTTGTTTCAGAAAGGGTACTAATGGAACGATGGACGAGGGGATAGATAGAACAATCGAGGATGATGCGGAATCGACCGGCCCGCTCACCACTCGTGAGCGAATTCACGAAGTCTTTGAGTCAGATCGCGCGTTCGGTTTCTTTCAGTATGTCGTCTTACTCAACCTAATCTTCCTCTTCACCAAACCTCAAGTACTCATGCCGGTACTTGCAGCGACGAAATTCCCAATCGTGTTGTTTCTCCTCAGTTTTGTCTTGATGCTCACGCGTCTCCGCGCGATTTGGACCTTCCCAGTAAAAATGATGAGCGCATTCTTAATCCTCCATGCTGGGTTCATTTTCTATGGAAAGGTAATCGACGATGATTTTATCGTAAACGATTTTCAAGCATATGACGCATGGCAAACTCTGCTGCAGATATTTGGCTGCTTCCTCTTCCCCGTGATGGCTTTCTGCGGTGGTCCACGCGGTGCGAAGCGACTCGTGAAGGTGATGCTCTACTCGGGGTTGTTTCTCGGCGTTTATGTGCTGCTCAATAATGGCCGAGGACCTGGAGATTTCGTCGGCGATGAGAATGATGTCTGCGTGGTATTGGTCACACTCCTCCCCTTGCCACTCATGCTCCTTCAGTCGAGATCTACGGCAGGTACGACAAGAAAATCGTTTCTCCTCATCGTGCTCCTCTGTCTCCTTGGTGGCATTGTTCAGACTCGCTCACGGGGTGGTTTCATCGGACTGGTGGCGGTGATCCTGAGTTGTGCCTGGCTTAGCCCGAGGAAATGGCAGCTCTTCGCCGTATTCGGCGCCGTCCTTCTCTTCGCAGCTCCTTTTGTGCCGGCGGACTATTGGGCTGAGATACGGTCAATCTCGGATACAGAGACTGGGACTGCCCTCAAGCGACGGCAGATGTGGGAAGCAGCATTCAGAGCCTGGTTAGACTTTCCAAACGCCATAACTGGCGTGGGTATCGATAATATTCCGTGGAGGATCGGTGAATACGAGGGCCCCGAGGCAGGAGTAATTCGAGCAAGCTACGCCGGGAGACAGGTTCATTCGTTGGGAATTCAGATTTTGGCCGACCTCGGACTCATTGGAATTTTCATGATTGGCTGGCTTGTGGTCCGGAGCATCCGGGACGGGCGCGCGTTGCTTACTGATGTTCGGATTGCACGTACCGAACTAAATGCAGCGCGACCGGTTGATCACCCGAACGAGAGTTCGACGCTTGACGAAAGCCCGAGCGCTGATGAATTCGGCCTCGACCTAGGGACGCGGGAGAAAATTGTGAACGAACTCAATTGGCTTGAAGGAACGCTCCTTGCGGGAAATCTGATGTGGCTTGGCCATTTCGCCGCGGGGTTTTTCGTCTCGGTCCTCTACTATCCAACGTTATGGTTCTTGTCGGTATTTGCTGCTTGCATTCAGAGTTATACGACAACGTTACGCGATAGCATGGAAGAATTTCTCGATGTAGTTGATAATGAACACGAGACAAGAGCGCTATGAGATTTTTTGCGCGTATCCGTAACTTGTATGACTATTGCCAAAGCCATGGTTTCATAGCGACCCTTCGCTTCGTTTGGATTAAGTGTCGTGCGGCCTGTGCGCGTCATCCATTCGGTTGGCGGGTTGCGTACGTCTACAATCCATTCGTCGCTACCGGCGATGTCGTTGATTACTCTCGACAAGCAGACCTAGTGAACGAAAGACTTCACGGAGTTCCCGAACTCCAGCTCAAGCGTTTCACAATTGATATCGCCGATTATTACCGCTACATCGAAGCCGCGGATTATGCGGCGTTTGGCGAATACTATCAGGGAGGGGACTCCGGAAATCCAGATCATCGGTATGAGAAGTTCTTGCAACACTATCTGTCTCTCAAATTGTTAGAGCTGAACTCAAGCGATGTGTACATTGATGTGGCAAGCAATACGTCACCGATGAAGGATATCGTTCGCAGGCTCTTTGGCGCAGAGACGTATAGCATGGATTTGAAATACGAGAGCGGAATTAACGGGGATAGAATTGGCTGTGACGCTGGCGACACAGGATTACGAGACGGTTTTGCTTCTAAGCTCTCGCTCCATTGTTCGTTTGAACATTTTGCCTTTGGGAGTGACATTCGCTTTGTCCGTGAAGCGGGCCGCATTCTGCGCCCCGGTGGACGAGTCTGCATTGTTCCATTGTATCTCCTGAACGAGTACAGCATTCGACAGGATCCGACATTGGAGGCCGACTTGTCCATTTCGGATCGTGAAGGCGCGAAGCGAGTATTCGTGCGCGATTATTTGGTTGATTACGGACGTTTCTATGACGTGGAAGCTCTTCGGCAGCGCATTCTTGCTGCCTGCAAGGGCACGCTCAACCCGATCGTCTATCGTGTAGGAAATTTAGCAGAGCTCAACCAGCCAAACGTATATTCACACTTCGTTCTCCTATTAGAAAAACCTGCTGGAGAACGAAGTTAATTTCGATACGGCGGAGAACAAAGCTTGGGAATTGCCCAACGGACTCCGGCAGTACTGAGAAATCCAGCGCTAAAAAATAGCAGGTAGCCAAGCTCTTCTTTAAGCAGATGACGGTTGGTGAGAGCGAGAATGACAACAAGGACTGTGAACACTGTGACGATCAATTGAAGACGCTTCTCGTTCGTTCGCATGGCAAGCGTTACGCCCGAGAGAATGAGCGCGATAACGAGTAAGGCTAAAGTGAGAACTGCCCACGGTGAGAGGAACTTCCCTCCGATTCGAATCACCTCTCGTGGAGGCTCAACCGAGTTCTCAAATAAATCAGGATAGCCAAATTGTGAGAGCGGAATGACATCCTTCTGCGATCGAAATTCGAGGAGCATTTCGCGCTTGAGCTCCAATTCTTCTTTAGTCATCTCGAGCACAGTTTGGCGGTTTGGAAATAGTCCGAAATTTGGCTCGCGGTATGGCACAAATGGGAGCAGTCGCACCATGAACCAGAACAGCTTCCGCGGTGAGTGCTCTGCGAGATAGTATGGGTTGTACTCAGCCGCCTGCAGATAGGCGAGCTCCGGATGTTTCTCGAGGAGCTTGAGCATCATTCGGTTTAGCATGTCATGCTCGCCATTGCCGCGTTCAAAAAGTGGAATGACTACAAGATTTGGGCGTACTTGATTAATAATCTGCTCGACCCGTTCGGCGGCGTGCTCCAATTTCAAAGCAAACATCGCTTCACGATAGCGCGGCTGTACGCTCCCTGGATCTCCGGAATAGAAGTCGAGGAACATGAGATCTGTTTCAGATGCGGAAATTCTTCCCCATGCCGCCCGTGCCTCACGTTTACGGACCTCTGCAATGTCCCCCTCGATGGGACGAGTGAGGTAGACCACGGTAGTTTTTCCCCCGAGCGCTGCGTTCTGAATCGCGAGGCCCCCCCCTTGAATCACACAGTCATCCTGGTGGGTTGCGATAATGAGCAACTCTTTTGGATCGGTGAGCTTAAAGGGGTAGGGCCGTTTCAGTGAGAGATCATAGAAGCCAAGGACAACGAGATTGAGCATAGCGAGGCCCAAGATCAAATGGCTGAGCTTAAGAAAGTGTTGGTAGCTCATAACGCTCATGACCTCTGCCCACTTGGTATGATAGATCACGAATGCGCTTTTACGCGCAAGTAGATAATGAGCAGATGAACCGAAAATTCGATCTCATTCTCGTTGGCACGGGCTTTGCCTCGTCGTTTTTCCTCTCCCGCTTCCTGGAGCGAACCCGCAATACGACGGTGTTAGTGCTCGAACGCGGCTTTCACGATACCCATGAATGGCGAATCAAAAACAGAGCACGGATGCATCCGAGTGGTGTGGTATCGTCGATTGACTTTGAGCAAACATTCATCAATGACACTCCGGAGAAGCCCTGGGTGTATACGCCTTCTTTTGGCGGAAGCTCCAATTGTTGGTGGGCCTGTACCCCTCGTTTCATGCCGACGGACTTTGAGCTTCAGTCACGATTCGGTGTCGGTCGTGATTGGCCACTTCGTTACGACGATCTCGAGCCCTATTATTGTGCTGCGGAAGAGATGATGGCAATCGCTGGGCCGACGGTTACACCGTTCCCGATGAGTCGACCCTACCCACAGGCTGCACACCAGCTTACTTCCGTTGACCGTAAACTCGCTGAGCGCTTTCCTGACACATTTTTTACGATGCCATCGGCACGCCCGACGCGGGGCACAACGAATCGTGTGCGGTGTTGTGCCTCAGGCGTCTGTAACCTCTGTCCGGTTGACGCAAAGTTTACGGTGCTCAATGAGCTCGGACATCTCTATCAGGATAAGCGAGTATCACTTGAATTCGGCGCCCAGGTGCTCGCGGTTGATATAGAGAATAAACTCGCAAAAGGCGTGCTCTATCTCAAGGACGGCGTTGAACACCGTGCTTCAGGTGAAGTCGTAGCGCTCGGCGCGAACGCGCTCTTCAACCCACATATCCTCCTTAACTCTGGGGTGGAACATCCGCTCCTTGGGGGAAACTTAGCCGAGCAGGTAGCAATTTCCTGTGATCTCTGGCTTCGAAATACCAATAATTTTGATGGGAGCACTTCGCTCACCGGTCACGGCTATATGCTCTATGACGGGGATCATCGTAAGCGTCACGCCGCGTGTCTCGTCGAGACGTTTAACATCCCGCGGTTGAGGCTTGAGCGGGGGGCGTATACGCGCCGCGCCTTCCTCAAGTTTATCTTTGAGGATCTTCCGCGACCGAGTAATGGTGTTGTTGGCTCAAACGATCGTGCTCAACCGAAGGTGTCCTATCACGGGCATAGCGATTACGTTGAACGGGCAAAAGCAAATGTCCGCGAACAGTTTGAAAACCTATTCGGATTTCTTGAGCTTGAGCGCATCGATTGGAACTCGATGCCTCACCCGACGGAAGGGCACATTCTCTGCACGGTACCAATGGGGCTTCGTTCCGACGATTCGATCGTCAACCGCTATCAGGTGCTCCATTCGGTGAGCAATCTGCTCTCACTCGGCGGGAGCTCATTCGCGTCTGTGTCACCAGCCAATCCAACGCTCACCATCGCTGCGTTGTCGCTCTGGTCAGCAGATCATTATTTTAGTTAGGAGCGTTCTAAGGAAAAAGATGACCTCTCGGCGGACTGTTTTAAAATCTCTCCTTGCTTTCGGCGGAGCCGCGCTTGGCGGATTATGGGTGTTTGCTCCGAGTTACCAGGCGATACTCGAGCAAACCATTCTTAGTCGGCTTTCGTACCTGAAGCATGATGGAGATTCAGTGAAACGCTTTATTGCTGATTACGAGCAAGCGTACAAGAAAGGGCGCGTGCGGGTTCTTATCATCGGGTTCAGTCGGATGTTCGCTGATTACCGAGTTCCGTACCTGAGCCGGAGACTTGAGTCATTTGAAGAGTTCGTTCTCGAGCGGTATCTTCGGAGCACGGACTTTTTCTTACATGGTGCTGATGAAAGCCGTGTGCTTCGATACGTCGCGTTTGCGGATCCGTATCAGAGCCCGTGCTTTAACCCATTCGCAAAATTAGTGTAAACCATTCGATTAAGTTCGGTTTTGAGTCGATTTCGGCAGAACGGAAAATTGCGAGGAGCGGACTTTACTGTAGTAAACGAGCACCGGAGCAATGTTCCGTTCTGCCGAAATCGGCCAAAAACGGACTTAATCACGGGGCGTTCCAGCCGTTTGCGGCACAGGCACCCGCCTGAGCGATGAAATTCGAATCAAGCCCTGGATCGCTCGTAGCTGAATTGGTGTCGAAATTAAAATTTCTCCACTGGCTAAAACTATAGACCCCACCCTGGCTGCCGTAGGCTCCCCCGTTTGCTGCGAAGAAGGCGAATGCCGGGCTTGAACCACTGTTGTAGTAACAGTTTTGCGAGAAGCTCAGTGTCGGAAGAACGAGGTTGTAGAGAGAATCGCTCTGGTAGGTTCCGATCGTGACTATTCCGCGTTCCTGGCCGTAGCTGCCGTTGTCCCACACCACATTCCTGCGAAACGTCACTGGGCCAAGGGGGGCCCAAGTAGTACTTGGATTGTATTTCAGTCCTGCCCCGCGGACGAAAGTATTATATTCGATCACCACGTCTTGGTGGTACGTCGGACCACCAAAATCCCGAAGCTCAATCGGATCGCTATCAATGATCAGATTGTGATGGATTCTTGTTCCATACGACCCCGACCCAATCGCGTGCTGGAAACAGTTTCGAAGAATATTGTGGTCTACCTCGAAAAATGCCCCTGAGACATTCTGGCTATGTTTATGGGTGATACAGCTTCCCGTTTTCGCCGCGCTCGTCGGTGGAGTTTGGAAGATTTCGTTGTGGTGAATTCTTACATTGCCACCGCCAAAGAGCACGATATTTCGACTATTCTCGCTCTTTGGGCTGAGGCGGTCGTAGTTATCGTGAATGAGGCTGTGATGGAGCGATGAATTCTGTGTGCCAAGGAAGTAGACCCCGGCAATGTTATTGTCGTCATTCCCGTCCGTGTCATGCACCCAGAGATTAACCAGCTCGACATTTGACGCCTCAGCGAGGTTCACGCCAGCACCGTACGCACCAGTCACTTCAATTCCTTCGACTCGAATATGGCTCGATTGGATGATGTAGATGCCATCAGCAGGGCTCCCGGGCCAGAACACGGGGTGTGCGCCTGGATAGGCCTTGAACACGACCGGTGCAGAGCTCGTTCCGTTGATCAAACGAATAACGAGCCCTCGGCCCCGACCGTTATACTGTAACGTGTCCCGATAGACACCGGAGAGGAAGTAGACGACATCGCCTGCCTGGAGCGTTACCCGCGTTGACGGTGCGCCAACTCCACCCTCATAGTAGTTGATATTCCGATACGTCTTCCACGGCGCAGCATATGTTCCCGGATTCGAGTCTGACCCAGTTTGACTGGAGATGTAGAAGCAACGACCGGAGCCAGTTGCTTCGCAGAGATTTGCACAAGTACAACTGGTGAACGCACCGTTTGCCTGGCACGTTCTTGAGCCTTGGCCGCAGCCAGCGCTACACGGTACGGCAATACCTGGAAAAATGTTTCGGTTCGAATCATCACAATCAGCGCCTGAGAGATAGCCGTCACGATCTGAATCGCCACCGGGGCAGGAAACGTCACTGCCGTTACAATCTTGATCGATTCCATCGCCGCAGATTTCGTCTGAAGCAATGCAGCCACCCGGGCCGACATCGAGCACCGTAGGTGGTGGAGGAGGCACTTGCGCGTTCGCCGCAATCGCGGTGAGTAAGTAAATGAATGCACTTCCAATGAGAGAGAAAACTGAACGACTTCGCATGACCACCAACTACAATGTACTTAGGGACGAGGACACCGGTTTACTTCAATCTCTTATTAACGACAACTTTGCGCGGAATCTATACGATCTGAGCGCGAGAGAATATTAAATGGTTTCCTGAGTTAGTTCAACTACCTGTAAATTTCAGTTATCGCCCAAACTCATCCGTGCAGATTACATTTTGTGTAACCGTTATGTTGTAAACGTCGCAAAGGCGCCGCGAAGATCGTTGAGGAGATCGTCCAAATCCTCGAGCCCAATCGAAAGCCTGATCGTTGAGTCGGTGATCCCAACGACATCGCATTCTCTCGCCGAGAGATCTGGTGAGAAGAACAACTTCGCTGGAGAGACAATCGATTCTGTCGCACCGAGGCTGAAGGTGAGATTAAAAATCTTGAGCGCGTTCATGAATTGACGCGCTTCGGCTTTTCCGCCCTCAAGGTCAAAAGTAATGAGCGTGCCGGGGTCAGAGAATTGTGTCTGGGCGAGGGCATAATCAGGATGTGATGGGAGACCTGGATAGAATAACTGCTTCACCTGCTTCTGTTCGCTTAGGAACTGTGCGACGGCCCGTGCTTGCTCACATTGCTTCTCGTAGCGGACGAAGTAGGTCTTCAGGCCGCGGAGGATCAAGAATGCTGAATTTGCATCAAGCGAGTAGCCGAGATCGGTTGTTCCGCGAATTTTGTTAAGCAGCTTCGTGTCACCGATCACCGCGCCGCCGAGCACGTCGCCATGGCCGCTTGCGTATTTGGTGAGGCTATGCACGTAGAGGTCAATTGGATACTGTCGGAAGCTATGAAGCCCACTCAATGTGTTGTCGCAGATAAGGGTGATATTGCGTCCACGAATTAATTCAAGGATTCGTTCGACATCGAGGATACGGAGCATCGGGTTCGTGAGCGACTCAACCATTACCGCTCGCACATTCTCTTGCTCAATCGCTCGCTCGAGTCCGGCGTAGTCATGCACCGCGAGGAATGTGCTCGTCACTCCATAGCGGGAGAGGAAAGTTCGAACAATTCGTCGAGTCGGACAGTAGCAGTCATAGAGGAGCACGAGGTGCGCTCCTACTTCAAGGGTCCCGAGTAATGCTGTTGCAAGCGCTGAAACCCCGGTCGAGGTAACGATTGCATCTTCACACCCCTGGAGTTTGGCGAGGAGTAGCTCAAGTTGGTGTACCGTGGGATTTGACTTTCGCGAATATATATAGCCGGGCGTCTCCCCGCGGAGATACTGTTCTACCTGTTCAACGTTTTCGAAAGTAAATTTCACCGATTGGTAAATCGGGCTCACCACGGGCTTGTTGCTTGGCGCTGGTGTTGCATCGGGAGGATGGGATACGAGAGTTCGCTCCTTCATGCGGCAGCTCCAAGATGTTTGGCGGGAGTCGACGCCGCTGCTTCGCTAAACCGCTTCACCTCGCTCATGATGAATAACTCGTCCTTTGGAATTTTATGTCGCACTTTCGCAAAATTTGTTCCCAGGTAGCGCGAACTGAGGTCAACTGGTGAAGTGACGACGCTCGCCGATAGTCCCCGTTCTGTAAGAAAATGTTCGAGGTCACCTCGTTCGATTGCCCAGCGAAACTGCTCACCACTCCACTGTAACCAGAGATTCGTAAGTGCTCCGGAGGTCCTGCGGCTCAGCTTCGCGCTTGGGCCTGGCGTGAGCGCGCTGAACAAAAGCGAGGTTGGAGCAGTCGCGTGACTTGAGAGTTCATTTAAAATCGAATGGACTCGATCCTCAGTGAGATACATGAAGAGACCTTCCGCAATGACAAGCATTCTCCGATGTTCCAGTCGAAGTGCACGGCGAAGCACCGCGAGGCTGCTCGGTGTCTCAAAGTCAACCGCACGGAGTGTTAGATTCGGACCGAGGAGTCCATACATCTTGAGCACGTTACGTTTTATATCTTGTGTTGCAACCGAATCGAGTTCAAGAAACTGGACCTCTGGAAACTCCCGATGGAGTCGAGTGGCGAGTGTATCGAATCCGGCGCCGAGGATCAGCACTTGATCAGTTCCACGGGCGAGTTCATCGCGCACTTGTTCTTCGATGAATCGTTTCCGTAGCGCGTAGTGGAGGAAAATGTAGGGTTTCACTAATGAAATGGTTCCCTGGAGGAGGAGCTGCGCGCTCGGGTGCTTGAGCATGCCGGGCGTCAGGCGCCCGAAGCGGGAGAATTGTTCGATGAACATCGCACTCACTTCACCTGCGCGCTCAGGAATGAGATATGAATAGCGCTTATCGTGTGCGAGGACGAACGTCCCTGTGGCAATGAGTTTCGCTGTGGCACTCGGCGATTTAGTTTCCATGTTTTACCTCCGCCCACGGGATTTGAAACAAACCACAGGTCCGGCCGACGTGGCGGATGTAGAGTGGCGAGTCGAGGACTTTCTCGACAACCCGGTCAAGAACCTCGGGTTGCTCAAGTAGCGTGAGCCATGCTGTGCGAATCGCGATGTCGAGCGCACGAATCCGACGATGGTCGGCGGCAAACTGTGAGGAAACGAAGAGAATCGCCTCACGAATGAGCATCGGTGAGTCGGGAGCGAGCAGCTCACAACCTGCGAATAATCGAAGAAATTCGTAATGTGGGAAACCGAGAATGGTATGGGTATTATTATTCTCGTCCAGCATTGATTCGGTTACTTCAAATGGATGCATCCAATCGGTCTTCAGTCGTTCCTTTTGAATGAGCTTATGCCGAACTAAATCATCAAACACGAAAGATGGAGTGGATGGTTCATCGCTCACCAACAATACTGTGCCGCTTTCAAGTAATCCATTTCCGTTAATATGTTTCTCGTGTGATACCACCTGATGGGAGATTCCCGGCATGAGGAGCAACGGCTGAAATGGTGTGTTGTAACCAAGGAGCCTTCCCGCAGATGCAATAGTGAGGACACAGCCATCAAGTGGAGCGGGGATGCTCTTCTTTGAAATACTCTCAACGATATCGGTGCCAAGCGAATAGTCGTACACCAGCTCGATGTTCTTCCCTTCAAAGTCACGGAGGTAGGTCAAAATGGCGATGGTTGAGACCTGGGCTGGGGTTACGGCGATGCGAATTGCTGGTGAATCAATGAGCAGTGCAAACATCTCTTCGGTTCTGAGCTGCCCGATACGATCGGCTCGAAGCAGCTGCTCATCAAGCGTGCTGATGAATTCAATCTCGCCCTTGGTAAGTTTGCTAAACGATGGATTCTTCCGCACTCGCTCAATTGTTCTTCGCACTGCCTTCTCAGAGAAGATGTTCGTTTGACGGAGCATGGTTGATATTTCACGGGTGAACGCCTCTCGAAGGGTCGCGCGCCAAGCCTCGTCATTAAACGGAGCAGGGAGCGGTGGGGTCTCAAGCGTCATGCTCTCGTATGGTGCGTCGTAACGAACGACCGCAGATTTCCGTTCCTCCGATCCATCAGCGAGCTGCCCGGAGATATTTTCGATGAGCAGATTGAGGACCTCAGGAGAACGAACAAGTTGATCGTTGACGTAGACGACGACGTTTGAAGGTGGGAGGAGTTGGCTGTTGACGAGCACTGTTACCGGGCCAGGTCGTTTCTGTTCCGGATTGATTCGCTGGATTAGCTTTCGCGCACCACACTCTCCGTCGTAGGAGATGCCAAACATATCGAGCAGCCAATTCGGCTGTTTCCCCAGTGCATAGTCGAGTGACGCCGCAGCGCTTGGGCTCTCACCGATGAGCGTTCCCGCGGCTTGCGAGCTTAGATAACGTTCCCGTGCGTGCTTGAGGAAGAGGAGGCAGAGCGCCTTCACCGCGGGTGACCAGCGAAATGCAGTAACGAGCGAGCCTTTCGGGGTTGGTGTCCCCCGATAGCAGAGGTACTGCTCGTTATCGTGTCGATACTGGGTGCGATGCAGTTGGACGGAAAGCCGTTTACTCCGGCCGGTTGAAGCGAGTTCTCCACTGAACTTTCGCCCCGTAAACCAGAGCGTAAACTCTGCCAATAGCGTTCTCCCTTCGGAAGTCCTTAGGTATCATACTCCTGCCTGATTTCTTAATCAACAAGTCGGAAATAGGCTATTGCTTATGAACCTCTGTTGCTCCGGTGCTCTGTAGCTCTGTGCCATATAAAAAGCCGTTGGAGCCGCTTCAAACGCTTCATTTTGTAAACAGAGCAACAGAGCACCAGAGCAGCAGAGAAAGCAGCTTTTAAGATTTAACGGTGGCCAGGTATGGCCAGAATTCAGGCTCTTCAGCACCGGATTCGGTGTCGGCGTCTTCTGGTCGCGAGCTCTTCTCGCGATTCCGTTGGCAGGAGATACAGTGAACGGCAAATGGTCGATAGATTAATCGCGATTCCGGGATAGGGCTTCCGCATTCTTCGCAGACCCCGAACCGGTTCGTTCTTATCTTTGCAATCGCATGCTCCACTTGGCGGAGTTTCTCACGGTAGTATTCAAGCGTTTCACTCAATCTGCTCCGCGAAGCTACCTTCGGCTGCTCGGCGTTTGTCGATACTTGCGCTGAGGTTTCGCTTTGATCGATCAAGGTAAGGAGTGTCTCCTTCTCTAGAGTTAATCTCGTTTCATAGTCAGTGAGGCGCACAACTGAATCCTTGGTCATGGCTGTCTCCTTTTGCGTCGATGGCCTTGGCCAGTTTTTCCCTACATGACACAGCATTGGATTCTACAATGGTTGAGCCGCTAGAAATTCCAGAGCTTGATTCAGAACGTCCTTCAGAATTGAACTTCGAATTCGGTGGGTAGGATGCAGGGGAAATAGCGTGGTTTCTGGTTTTTTAACTTAGATGAAGCAATGGGGGAGAGAAAAACAGACAAAACCGATGCGATTTTGTAAGTTTAAGAGAACGATAGCTGGAGATGGAGCAAAAAAGTCGGCATGGGCCCCCGCGGGGCGGGCAAGGGCCCATGCCGAGATACCGTTTGGCACATGGCTGTGTCCTCATCCCCGCTGGAGTGTTTCACGACGGTGGAACACCAACGTCCCGCCGACGAGAACTCCGAGAGCAAGTACTGCCATGCCCCATTCAGAGACAGTCGGCACATTCGCTGGCTCACACTGTGCGGTGGCACAGGTGGATCCATCGCCGGCGAAGGTCCAGCCTAGTCCGTTTGGGGGTTCGTCGATACAGAAGGACATCGGCATGGGCATCGTGCCGCTTCCGTCACATCGCACTTGCTGACCGGTCTGGTCGAGCATGCAACAGTCGCCGTCATCATTGCAGCAGGCGCCGAACGGATCACCGCGCTGCTGTTCATTTTCTCCCGGTCCAGCAAGCAGCAGGGCCAGCACCAAACTTATCGTTGCCATTGGACTTCGTCTCCCAAAGACTCCCAGCAAAACCTCATGAGCACGTGAACCCTTCACGCACCGGTTTCGCCTTATCCCAGGCGGTTGAGACCACCAGTGATGAGGCGAACCGAAAGGTGCATCTACCCGAATTAAAAGTATAAAGAGGGATTCGAAATGACTTCCTGAGTATATTACTACCTCAATCTCGGCTCAGCAAATATTCGTTACCGAATCTTCCTTTGTGACCCCCATAAAGTGGTTGTAAACTCAGTATTCTGCTAGTTTAAATGCCGATGAAGATTCGGATTACCGACATCCCGCCAGGTGGCTTGGAACAGGAGTTTGAGCTCGACCTTGGAGCGCTCAACACCCGAGTTGCCGGCCTCAGCGAAGGGAAGAAACGGCGTGAGATCTCTGGTCCGGAGTACGTTTTTTCAGAACCACCGAAGGCGAAACTGTTTGTCGAGCAGGAAGGGGGAACAGTATTTTTGCGGGGAGAGTGTAGCGGCGAATTTCGAACTGTGTGCTCGCGGTGCGCCGAAGAGGTGGTGAAGGAACTCGATGTCCCAATTGAAATGGTACTCAAGCCTGCCTCTCAGCGCGGAGTCGTCGGTGCGAATGATGAAGATCTGGAGATCGGTTTCTACACGAACGATGAAATTGATTGCGGCAGTGTCGTCGAGGAGTTCGTCATGCTCGGCGTTCCATACTCAGTCGTTTGCACCGAAGGGTGTAAAGGTCTCTGTCCAAAGTGCGGGAGTAACTTAAACTCCACCCAATGCGGTTGCACAATCGAATCAGAGAATATGTCGCCATTTGCTGTGCTGAAGCAGATGAAACTGCATTAAGAAGAAAATTGTGAGTGTCACCATTTTCTTCACCAACTCCGAACTTAATTCGTGGCTTACTTGTCATTCTAAGGGATATTCACTATAAGCTATCAATTCAATAAGCTAATCGTGTTCTAATAGAAGTTTGGTATTAAAACCTCGCTCTAGAGTGTTACTCCGTTATGCAAGCGCCTAAACGAAAAACATCAAAGTCGCGACGAAATATGCGGCGTGCTCACGACGCGATCACGCCGACGCAACTCGTCAAATGCGAAAAATGCGGCGAGCTCAAATTCCGTCATCGGGTTTGCTCATCTTGTGGAACCTACCGCGGACGAGTGACCGTAGAGATTCCGGCACAGGAATAATTCTCGAATAAACTATGGAAGCGAACGGAACTCTTCCGGCGTATCGTTCCGATCTCCCCGTCGCCGTTGATGCAACTGGAGGCGATAAGGGACTCGACGTTCAGGTTGAGGGTGCCGTTGCCGCATTTCAAGAGTTCGGAGTTAGATCAATTCTTGTTGGTCCCGAGAGCGAACTTCGCGCGAAGCTCGAAGTGCTACGCGCCTCGCAACTCCCAATCGAAGTTCAACATGCTCCGCACACCATCGGTATGGATGAATCACCGACGCGTGCCGTGCGAAGGAAACCTGATTCCTCACTCTGTGTTGCCTACAATTTAGTAAAATCCGGCCGTGCTTCTTCAATAATTAGCTCAGGGAACTCCGGTGCCATGATGGCGGCAGGGAATATTATCTGTGGTCTGCTGCCCGGAATCGAGCGACCAGCAATCGCCACGCTCATTCCCGTAGGGGGGAACAATCCGCCGAACGTCATCCTCGATGTTGGCGCAAACGTTGATTGCCACGCACGGAACCTCATTCAGTTTGCTGTGATGGGCGCAGTCTACTACACGTCGCTGTTTAACCTGGAAAAGCCGAAGGTCGCGCTCCTCTCGAACGGGACTGAGGAGTCGAAAGGGAACGACGTGATTCGCGCTGCCGCCGTGCTCCTTCGCCAGCTCGACTCGATTCGTTACGTTGGCTACGTCGAAGGTCGAGATATTGCGACCCCAACGGCTAACGTGATCGTCTGTGACGGATTTGTCGGAAACGTTGTGCTGAAGGCGATGGAGGGATGTGTGCGCCTCATCGCTGACGAACTGCTCCATGAAGGTCAGAAGGGCTTCATCCGCAAGCTTGGCCTCGGCCTCTCCCGTGGTGTGTTCAAGGAGGTCTTCCTCGAGCGGTTTGACTATACAACGTACGGCGGTGCTCCACTGTTGGGACTTCGAAAACTCGCCTTAGTCTTACATGGTGCCTCCGATGCTCGCGCAGTAAAGAATGCGATACGAATTGCTGATACGTTCGCGCGGGCGAGGATGAACGAAAAGATCGCGCTCGAGCTCTCGCTCCTTGAGGAGCTTTCGCTCATGGGTGATGACGGATTCATCTCGGGAGTCCTCGGGCGACGAGGCGTTTCCGGAAAGCAGAATAAACCGAGCGCTGATGAGCCCGGGGGAAATTCCTAGCCCGTTATGTTCCCACTCCAGTCTCAAGTTGCAGTAGTTACCGGCGGTTCGCGTGGCATCGGTGCCGCAATAGCAAAAAAATTAGCCACACTTGGCGCCGAAGTAGTCGTGAACTATACGGCAAACGAGGCCCGGGCGAATGAGGTCGTCGATACGATTCGTGCTGCTGGCGGTCGGGCTCGTGCGATGTGTTTTGACGTTGCTGACGTTCAATCAGTCGAGACGGCCTTTGAGCAGATCATGTCGGATGTAAAGCGAATTGATATTCTCGTGAACAACGCAGGCATTGCTCAGGAGGGCCTGATTGTTCGAACTCGAAATGAGGATTGGACGAAAACAATCGAAGTTAACCTCGGTGGAAGTTTCTACTGCGCTCGCGCAGTTACCCGACCGATGATGAAGGCGCGCTACGGACGAATTATCAACATCAGCTCAGTCGTAGGTGAGATGGGGAATGTGGGCCAGGCCGCTTACTCTGCTTCAAAAGCGGGAGTTTTTGGCTTAACAAAAAGCCTCGCCAGAGAGCTTGCAAGCCGAGGAATCACCGTTAATGCGGTTACCCCCGGATACATAGACACCGAGATGACCTCTGGAATGAACGACGAACTTCGGCAGAAGATGCTTGAGCAAATACCCTTGAAAAGATTAGGAAATGTGGACGATGTTTCAGAATTGGTCGCCTTTTTGGCACTCCCCGTTGCCGGTTATATCACTGGACAGGTGGTCGGCGTGAACGGGGGTATGTATATGTAGTTGACTTTATTGCTTGTTTATTACAAAGCTTTTTTGGTTAGCGCTTCACTGTGAAGCGAATGCACTAATTGGAGGGACAGGAATGTCGAGTTCGGAGACTGCGGATCGGATCAAGGCTATTATTGTGGAACAGCTTGGTGTTCCTGCGGAAGAGGTCGTTCCCGAAGCCTCGTTTATTGATGATTTAGGGGCAGACTCCTTGGACATCGTCGAGCTGATTATGGCGCTCGAGGAAGAGTACGACCTAGAGATTTCAGACGAAGATGCGGAGAAGATTCAAACCGTTGGCCATGCGATCACCTACGTTATGGAGCGAGCAAGCTAAGACTCCAAAATCCCGCGCACAGTATCCATCGTCTGAGTTGTAAGAATCTCCAATTGATCTCATACCGGGCGTGCCCGATGATGAGCCGCCCCCCTGGAATTCGATGTGAAGTGCCCACGCTGTCAGTCTGCGAAAACCCGTGTTGTCGACTCCCGTGAGGGGGTGGATGGGCGGTCGGTTCGTCGACGCCGGGAGTGCGAATCGTGTGATTTCCGGTTCACTACCTTTGAGCGAGTCGAAGATACCTTGCCTCTCGTAGTAAAAAAGGGAGGCCAACGGGAGCTTTTCGACCGAAACAAAATCTTAAACGGCTTGAAGAAAGCGTGTGAGAAGCGCCCAGTGAGCGTCGACCAGATGGAGGAAGTCGTCAAGCAGATTGAAGCGACGCTCATTGAATCGGCTGAGAAAGAAGTTCCAAGCGCGATGATCGGAAACCTCGTCACTCAGCAGCTCCAGGCGCTCGACCAAGTTGCCTATGTTCGATTCGCTTCGGTTTACCGCGAATTTTCCGATGTAAACGAATTCATGGATGCGCTACGAAGCTTGGTCGGGAACAAGAGCACCTTCC
>FKKE01002206.1_pt1 | contig 20598 bp, 14 predicted proteins | sample 1106331 | NCBI WGS metagenome assembly FKKE01 (sample SAMEA3931202, study PRJEB13176) | freshwater metagenome | biome: Drinking water system; feature: drinking water; material: freshwater | place: China | collected 2013-02-06 | reverse complement strand
TCGTAAGTCCCGAAAATCGTGCAGGCGTCGGAAATCATGTACCCTCTGGCCATATGGTCAAAGGCCCCCATGTGGATGAAGGAGGGGGCACGAATCTTCAGTCGGTACGGCTTACTGCCGCCCGTGCTGACAATATAGAACCCCAGCTCGCCCTTGTGCGCTTCCGTCCCGCAATAAATCTCTCCAGGAGGTGCCTTGAACCCTTCCGAGAACAACTTAAACTGCTGGATCATCGCCTCAAGGTTCGTGAAGACCCGCTGCTTGGGTGGCAGGGTGACGCTCGGGACGTCCGCCATAATGGGGCCGTCCTCCATTTGTGCGAGGCATTGCTTGATGATCTTCACGCTCTCATAGAGTTCCATCACGCGAATCCAGTAACGGTCGTACGTGTCGCCGTTTTTTCCCACCGGGACACTGAACTCGCACTTGGGATAAGCGCTGTAAGGCTCATACTTCCGCAGATCATAGTCCACACCTGAGCCACGCAAGGTCGGCCCACTCAATCCGAAGTTGATGGCATCCTCCGCTGAGATCACGGCCACGCCCTTTGTGCGTCCCAACCAGATGCGGTTCTTTTCGAGAAACACTTGGTACTCGTCGATCTTCGGAGGGAAATAATCGAGAAATGCCTTCAGTTTCTCGATGAGCGATGGCGTGAGGTCGCGCTCCACCCCGCCGATGCGATACCAGCTGGTCGTCAGGCGGGCTCCGCACAACTCGTCGAACCAATCGAGCAGAATCTCCCGATCCCGAAAACAGTAGAAGAAGACGGTCATGGCCCCGATGTCCAAGGCCTGGGCGCTCAGCCAAAATTGGTGACCGATGATCCGTTGAACCTCGGCGACGATCGTTCGAAGATATTCAGCCCGGTCCGGTACTTTCAGGTCCAGCAGCTTTTCGACGGCACGGCAATAGGCGAAGTTGTTGTACATCGCGCAGACGTAATCGAGCCGGTCCGTGTGAGGAATAAATTGATGATAGGTGCCGTCCTCCGCCAGCTTTTCGACTCCGCGATGGAGATACCCCATGACCGGTGTGGATTTCACCAGCCGCTCGCCCTCCAACTCCAAGATAACCTTGAGTACTCCGTGGGTACTGGGGTGCTGAGGCCCCATATTGAGGAGCAGTTCTTCGGTCCGTAAGGTCGGAAGCGTTTTACTCTCCGGATGCTCCGGATCGATTTTATAGACCGTCGTTCTTTGATCTTCGAATGCCATCGTCGGTCCGTGCTTTTATTGCGGGACTTCGTCCAAAAACTCGAAGGTATCCCGCCAGCCTTTGCCGCGGAGAGGAAAGTCCTTCCGCAGGGGATAACCTTCCGTATAGTCGTCTGGCATCAAAATCCTGCGCAAATCCGGGTGATTCCGAAAGCGAATGCCCATCATGTCGTAGACCTCGCGTTCCATGAAATCCGCCCCTCGCCAGAGATCCGAGAGAGAGTCTACGATGCAATCAGACATGGGCACCCGAGTCTTAAGCCTGATACGGCGGCGCTTCCGGATGGAATAAAACTCCCACACGACCTCGAAGCGTTCCTCATCGTCCGGCCAATCGACGGAGCTCACATGGACAATGTAGTCAAAATCCATCCCAGGCTCATCACGAAGAAATTGAGCGATGCTGTGGAGTGTGTCCCGTGTGACCGTGACCGCCACGTCGCCGCGCCACTCCGTCGCGCCGACAAAGCCGGTGGGAAACTCGTCCTGAATCCGCTGAGCCAGTTGGTGCATGGAACGCTCGTTACACCTTGAAGGAGGCTTTGACTTCGTTCGGTTGGGAGACAAACACCCGCTTTTGCATGATGCGCTCCTGCAATTTTAAAATGCCGTCGAAGAGTGCCTCTGGCGTCGGTGGGCATCCGGGCACATAGATATCCACAGGGACGAACCGATCGACTCCCTGCACCACGCTGTAGCTGTCGTAGATGTTCCCGGATGTGGCGCAAGATCCCATGGAGATCACATATTTCGGTTCCGGCATCTGGTCGTAGATTTTTCTGATCACCGGGGCCATCCGGCGGCATACGGTCCCTGCCACAATCATCAAGTCCGATTGCCGGGGCGAGCCGCGGAACACGCCGGCGCCAAACCGATCCATGTCGTATCGCGAAGAAACGGCGGCCATCATCTCAATGGCGCAGCAGGCCAGCCCGAATGTCATGGGCCACAGGGAGCCTTTACGTGCCCAATTGACCGCTTTTTCCAGGCTCCCGGTAATGACATCGGGAGTGCCGTCCTTGTCATGCCGTCCCAGTTGGATCAGTCCCATTCAAGTGCTCCCTTACGCCAGGCGTACACGTATGCGACGACAAACAGACCGATAAAAATCAGCATCTCAATTAACCCGATCACGCCGATCTTGGTAAAGACCACTGCCCAGGGGTAGAGAAAAATCACTTCCACATCGAAAATGACGAACAGCATGGCAAAAATGTAGTACCGAACGGGGAAGGGCATACGGGCATCGGAAAACGGCTCGGCGCCGCACTCATAGACCGATAATTTTTCCGGTTCCGGATACCTGGGCTGGGCGAAATGACTAATAACCAGTGTTCCTATCCCGAACGCAAGCGCAGCAAAGATAAAGAGTAAGATAGGAAAGAACTTGGTCAAATAGTCGAGCAAATGGGGATCACTCATCACCCTGCCTCACAAGGTGTTGACCTGGAAAGAACCTTGAAATCTTAGAGGCTGAATCGAGGGGATAGCAAGCGAACAATGGACCTAATGGAGCCATACCCGAAAGCCCTAGCTTGTAACTGTGGGGCAAAAAGCGTCAGGTCAAATCATCGGTGATGGTCCCAGAACGAATAGATTAACCTCACGGGCGTGGTTTGGGCGGCGGAGGTTGTACATCGTGACGGGGCAATGGCGAAATCTCCCACTCTGCCTCCAATGGGGAGCGAGCCCGGATCTTCCGCCGACGATGGATCTGGGTGTCGATCCGCTCCTTCTTCGGAGGGTTCAAAAACGGCGTGGGAGGTTGTTCGTTCATGACTCAGACAGCGGGGATTCCCTGCAAGCGAGACTCAAGACGCCAGGACCATAACACTGGATAAACGCGATGGTCAACCCGGTGAGATCGCCTCAAATTCTTGACAGCACAGCATGTTTTGCTATGGTTTGCCATGGAGCATTAGTCCGAACAGAACCCGCAAAGGAACAGACCTATGAAAACGTTGATGCCACTGATCCTTATCCTTATGCTCGGTCTCGGCGCACTGCCGGAGGGGGTATCGGCACAAACCCAAAACGTCGATGCCGTTCGGTATGGTGAGGCCGCTACTGTCTTCTCAAGCGGGGCCATTCAGAAAACCACACCGCGTGACGGTATTGTCAATCTGATCACCGGAGATAACCAGTTATCGGGCAATCGAATGTTGATGGGAAAGTATGATGTCTTCTATCTCAAGCTCGATAATCCAGCTGAAGTCGCGGTCGGGGATCTGTTTACCGTGTATAGGCGAGCCCGCAAGGTCTTTCATCCCGCAACGAAAGAATATTTGGGTTTCGTGGTGATTCGCCTGGCGGTCGTCCGGGTGACCGATACAAACCATGCCCTGACGACGGTAGAATCCCTGACGAGCTACGCACAAGTGTCCCCTGGCGATCTAGCCATGCGTTTCGTGGCTCCGTCAGCGTCCGATGGCGCCAGCCCAGTCTCGAATGTGGCCGATCTAAACGGTATGATTGTGGAGGTTCAAGCCGATAGGACCATGACCATGGTGGCGCAATCCAACGTGGTGTATCTGGATCGTGGCAGCGCGGACGGTCTGAGGGCCGGGGATTTATTGGATATCCACCGCCATAGTGCTGGACTTCCCGTGAGAAAGATTGGTCAACTCAGAGTGTTGTCCACCGAAGAGCATACCGCGACGGCTCGTGTCACCAAAGCGATTACCCGTGTATTCAGAGGGGACCAGTTCAAGGCCATCGGCCAGTCCATACCGATTGTGCAGCCGGTTGAACTGACTCCGATCAAGGCCGATCTCGTTGCCAGCAAACTGAAAACCCAGGACGAGTCCGGGCAGTCTCGCATCAACCTGGGGGATCTGGCTAATTCCCTTCGCTATGAGTCCGGCGAAGCCGCGATCAAGTCGGAAGGCTACCTAGTCTTGGATCAGCTGATCGACTATCTGCGCACCAACGCCGATTCACGACTGATCCGAGTCGAGGGGCATACGGACAATGTGGAGATTGGACCGACGCTAAAGTCTCGATATCCCAGTAATTGGGAATTGGCGAAAGCCCGCGCGAATGGAGTGGTCCGCTATCTGGTCGAGAAGGGTGGAGTGGATTCTGCCCGTCTGAGCGCGGTTGGGTATGGCGACAGCAGGCCTGCTGAGACCAACGCCAACGAGGAGGGTCGCACAAAAAACCGCCGCGTGGAGATTCTGCTCTACAACCCGGATGCCGAATCCACAGAGTCAAAACGCGACGGAAACAATCAGGCCCAGCAGCCCCTGGCTGCTCCTCCGAACGCCTCCTCTCCTTCAGGATCGGGCACGTTTGCCGTGGGGGGACAGCGGCGGTCATCACCGGGAGACGGGATGGCGAGCTCGGAGGCGTACGACGCAAGCGGCTCGGTCGCATCTGGCAGTGAGTCTCGATCACGGGTCTCCGCAAGTGGAGAAGAGGAGGCCACTCCCAGGAATAGTCCTTCCGCAGGCAATACTGGTTCATCGGATCCTGCCAAGCAAGATCCGTTGTCTCAGGCCAATGTCCCAGGCTACTAACGATCCCAGCGTGAGCGGAGAGGTTTGAGAAGGATCTCTCCGCCAGCATCCTCCCACGTTGTGGGTATCCGTTCTCCCACGGCAATGCACCGGATATCACCTGCCTCGTTGTCCAAGCCCACATTATTCATGAACGCTTCTCCTACAGCCACCGATACGCCGCTGCGACCAGCTTGGCCGCGAGCTTTGCGCGGCCAGCGGGCAGGCTCGCCCCTCACGACCTCGACGTACTGTTTCAAGTACGCCTCGGTCGCTCGACGCTCCGCGTGCCCGTCTCGCCTGGCGTCTTGGCGGTTTCGTCACGAACCGTCATGAAATATGTGGGCTAGCTTTTTCCACGCTGCTACAATGGCGCATGATTCACCATGAGCAGCCTGGTCCCCCTGGGCGGCACGAGCCCCTCTATGCGGATATCATCGTGCCTCGCCATATTGTCAAAGCCTTCACCTATCTGGTCCCCGTAGCAATGACACAGACTCTCGCCATCGGCCAGCAGGTTCTCGTGCCATTCGGACGAACGATGGTTGAAGGGCTGGTGATTGCCTTGAGTCACCAGCTCCCAAGCGGGATACAGGCCTCCTCCCTTAAGGAAATTCGATCCCCGTCTGATGGATCGAGAAATGTTCAGCTACCGCCTGTGCTCTTCGGACTGTCCCGTCGCATCGCGGAACACTATGTCGCTCCCTGGGGCCAGTGTCTACGGCTGGTGGTACCCAAGGAGCCGGCCCGTGCCTCCTTACGGCGGCAGAGCGACACACTCATGGCCACTGGCCCTGCCGGGGGGTGTGTCGATGAGCCCCTCGTTCACATGGAGCCAGATCCGTTCTGGGCAGGGTATGTGGCCGAGCAGCTTCGTACCAATCGGGCTAGGAAAGTCGTCCTCTCTGCTACGTGGGAGCAACGAATTGTCCGACTTGCTGAAGCAGTCCGTCAGGCGCACGCAATGGGCAAATCCATGCTGATCCTCACCGGCGAGCTGGCGAAAGCAGAATGGCTGACACAGCACGTGTCCCGCTTGACCAGAGTCCCTATCGCCCTGGCGCAGGCAGAGTTTGGGTTTGAGCATTGGAAACGAGCCCAAGAGGGTACGCCGTCAATTGTACTGGGCACCAGGTCCGCCGTCTTCGCTCCGCTCCCATCGCTCGGTCTGATTTGGATCGAGGGAGAAGAAGATCCAGCGCTTAAGGAGCCGCAGGAGCCCCGGTATCATGCTCGAGACGTGGCGTGGATGCGAGCGAGGGAAGAGGCCGCGCTGGTCGTGCTGGCGTCCGCGCACCCTTCTCTTGAATCAGTCTTCGATCGGGATGCCGAACCCTATGTGGTTCAACCGGAGCCGTCTCGGCGACCGAAGGTCGAACTCGTCGATCTCCGCTACGAGCCGGCAGGGACCTTGTTCAGCCGTACACTTGTGGCGGCTATGCAGGAGGCATTGGAGAACAAGACCGGCGTGCTGCTCTTCCTCAATCGAAAGGGATACGCGCGAACACTAGTCTGTCGAGACTGCGGCTGGGTGCCGCGCTGTTCATCTTGTGCCGTGGCCCTCGCCTATGGCCGGGAATCGGGTACGTTGATCTGTCGGTACTGTGGTGGGACGGATGTGTTGCCACACTTCTGTCCAGACTGCCACTCCACTCGCCTGACGATGGTGGGAGATGGGACCGAGCGGGCGGAAGTCGAAGCGCGACGTCTGTTTCCTCATGCCACGGTTGTCCGCGTTGATCGCGACACACTGCGTCGTGCGACCATTGTTCGACAGACTTGGGAGGGAATCCGGTCTGGGTCATGGGATATTCTGATTGGGACACAAGCGGTATTTCAACGGGAACCGCTCCCACGGAGGGGCGTGGTCGGTATCATGCAGGCCGATTCAGGATTGCATAGACCGGATTTCCGGGCTGCTGAGCGGACCTATCAGTTGTTGGAGGAGGCGGTGAGTGTTGCCCGACCGGATACGGAAGGTGGTCGGGTCATTGTGCAGACGAGACTTCCCGCGCACCATGCCATGCAAGCCGTGCTCTCGGCTGCCCCACAAAAGTTTTATGATGAAGAACTCGCGGCGCGCCGGATGCTGAACTACCCACCGGTCTGTCATTTAGCCGCCCTGTCAGTATCGGGAAAAGATCGGCAGGAGGTGGAAACGGCCGCCATGCGGTGGAGATCCTGCCTCGAACAATCGGTCGATTCAGAGGAACCACCATCCATGTTAGGACCTGTGCTGGCCATGGGAAAGCGGCCGAAAGGGCATCAGCGGTTTCAGATTCTTGTCAAAGGGGTCGCTCATCCCGGACTGTGTCGCCTGATCCAGCAGTCAGTCAACCAGATGGAGCAGGAATACCGAAAGAAGCGAGTCAAGTTCACTGTCGATGTCGATCCGATCGAGTTAGGCTAGCCAGCGGTAGGTCGTTTTACAGGGCGTGAGGGCTTCCCGCCAGATGCAGTGTTGCCAACCGAATCGGATGGGGATTGCCAGGCCCGCTTGAACAGGCCGTAGGAAAAAGAGATCCAAAAGACTGAAGAGAACAGACCCAGCACAACGGCCGATAGAATCGTCCCCATCTCCTCATCAGAAGGTGTCTGGGATGCGCGTTTGAGCTGCGTCATCACCAGGATGGGCCAGATAAAGCTTTGCAGACCCAGTCCCAGGGTCGCCCAGGCCCACAGTTCCGCAACGGATCGAGCTCTCCACCACAGGAATCCGCCTGCAGCCAGCCCCCACCCAGCGATGACAAGGGGCCATGCAGTTCCCCAGAGAATCCAGAACCCCACTGTCGTGACAATGACGCAGAGGAACAGATTCAGGAGAATCATGCGGGGTTGACTAATGGCATGGAGGCGTCAAGTGTGACCGGGACGTGGTGCGATGTCAATGTGCGATCAGCCAGCGCTGCCAGAATGGGGGAGTGAGGTCCTGTTCCTGGCGCAAATGACAAACCACACAACAGGGCTAGGCAGTTACCTCAGCGGAGACGGCATCGAGTAGCGTGTGGAGTTCGAACGGTTTGTGGAGGGTCCTGCGGGCTCCCATCATCTTCGCTACGTCCAAGAAATTCAGAATGCCGATCATGTCGCTGCCTCCTGTGATGGCGATGACACGAGCGGCAGGAAATTCACGGCGAAGGATCAAGATACTCTCTAGACCGTCTTGATCGGGCATCATCACGTCCATAATGACGACGTCAGCGGGTTGCTTCCGGTACTGGTCTAGCCCCTCTTTCCCGTCACGGGCTTCCTGCACCGAATACCCTGCGTGCTCCAAGGCTTCGCGGATCAACTGCCGCACCTGCTCTTCATCGTCAACCACGAGGACCGACGGCATCTAATTCCTCACTCGATACTTGGGATTGGGTGACAGATGGGGCAGGGTCCGATGGCACATTCGTAGGTGGCAGAGGCCGATCCAGGACGCGTCGAATCGTATGTGCGAGATCTTTCAGTATGAGCGGCTTCAGCATGAATTCCATGATGCCGTATGAACGGGCTTCTTCTTCGGACAATTGCTGCTCCGAGCCGGTGCAGAGGATCACAGGAAGATCGGGTCTAATCCGGAGGCATCGTTGGATCAGCCGATCTCCGGTCATGCCCGGCATCGACTGATCGGCGATCAAGAGGTCCACCCGTTGGGGAGCCGCTTGGAATGCCTCCCACGCCGCCATCGCGCTCGTTCGTACAATGGGGTAATACCCCAGTGACTCTAGCATCTCCCCTCCAAAACGGGCAAGCGATTCCTCATCATCGACGAAGAGAATACACTCATGCCCGTGGGGAGGCGGTTCGTCCTTTAGCGGAACCGATGGGGTGTGAGCCGGAAGTACCGGAAGATAGACCGACACCGTCGTGCCGATATTGGGGTGGCTTTGGACCAATACTGTACCCCCGTGGGCCGCGACAATGCCGTGCGCCACGGGAAGTCCCATGCCCCGCCCTTCACCAAGGGGTTTCGTAGTGAAGAACGGCTCAAAGGCGCGGTTCGCCACTAGTGGGTCCATGCCTTCACCGGAATCCTGGACGCTCAAACAGATGTAGCAACCGGCCGGGATCCGTCCGTGGGGCATCACCTGGTCTCCGGAAAATTCTTTGTCCTCAAGATGAATGTCGAGCATGCCTCCGGTTCTATGCATCGCGTGTACGGCATTCTCCACCAAGTTCAGAATCAACTGGTGCATTTGAGTGGCATCGGCCGACACGAGACTGACCGATTTGTCGATGTGCGTCTTGAACTCGATCCACGACGGGATCGTGGGGCGCAAGAGTTTCAACGACTCCCTCACCAACAAATGCAGCGAGAGGGGGCGACGGACCTGGCCACTCTGTTGGCTAAAGGTGAGCAACTGATGCACCAATTCACGGGATTTCTGTCCCGCCGCGACGACCTGCTCAATATGGCGGTGGACCTTGCTGTCGGAGGGCACGAGTGGCAGCGCCAGTTGGCTGAATCCGAGCACCGCGGTCAGGCTGTTGTTGAATTCATGCGCGATTCCTCCGGCCAGCGTGCCAATCGCTTCCATCTTGGAGGTCTCACGCCGGCGGGCCTCGGCGACCTTCCGGTCTGTGATGTCGATGACCATTCCGAGGGTGCGGCTCGGCAGCCGTGTGGGGCCTTCCTCGTCAAACCACGTCAGCGAGCGCAGGCTGAGATGTCGAACGCTTCCGTCAGGCCTGACGAGCTGATGTTCAACATGGAACTGCCCGTCGCCGGACGGGTCGTAGGCCTGACGAATGGCCTGGAGAATCCGGTCGCGGTCGGTTCGCTGAACTAACTCAATATAGCGTTGAAGGGACGCGGGCTCATCGGGGCTCACCCCATAAATGTTTCTCAGAATCGGCGACCAGTACAGAATGTCGGTGTGATGATCGTGCTCGAAAATGCCGGCTTGTGCCGCCTGCACCGCGAGATCGAATCGTTCTTCCCTTTCCCGTACGGCCCGCTCTTCCAGCCGCCGTTGGGTCACGTCAGCCATCACCCAGACGACTGATGTCACACGCCCAGATCGGTCTTTGAACGGCGACAGGGTGATTTCATTCCAGAACGGCGTCCCGTTCTTTCGATAATGGCGCAGACAGATCCGCCCCGTCTTCCCATCCTGAAGGGCGACCGCGAGCTTATCCAGCGAGGTACGATCGGTCTCGGGACCGGCCAGGATGGCCATGGTCTGGCCTAAGAGATCATTTTCGGTATAGCCAGTGAGCAGCCGAAAGGCGTGGTTGACGTACACGATCGGATGGCGTGGGGCCGTGGCATCCGTGACCGCCACACAGCAGGTGGCGGAATCGATGATCTTCGATTGCAGCAGGCAATCATGCCGTTGCCGTAGGTACCGCTTAATTGCCACTCCGCCAAGGAGCACACAAGCAATGACGAAAAGACCAACGGTCAACATCATCTAATCGGATTCCCTCTTCACAATTGTGTGCGGGCATTCACGGAAACCCGTGCATCCTCACCCCTACACACCGCAGGAACAACCTCCCCCCTATCTAAAGAATTGCATTCGTGCCCTAATGATTCTGCTGATACCAACTGTACACGATGTGGTTGCACATCATGTAGATGGAAACGGAGAAGAGTGAGAAGGGAATTTATCCCTAGAACGATAGGGCCATATGATGGGAGTTAGTTTTGGCGTTTGACGAAGAAAGCCGCCGCTTGAGCCCGGCGAGTGATGCGGAGCTTCTGAAACACGGTGGCAAGGTAGTTTTTTACCGTCTTGTCGCTCAAGTCCAGGGCTGAGGCGATCTCCTTGTTCGTCTTGCCTTCCGCGACGAGGGCCAGAACCCGCTCTTCCTGTAAGGACAGTTTATCCGACGGCAGGTCCTGGCCGCTGGCAAATCCCCGCAGCCAGCGAAGCGCCCGGTCCGTGACCTCTGGATCGAGAATCGAATGGCCTTCAGCAACTGCATGAATCGCACGGATCAACGACGTGGAATCGATTTCTTTCAGCACGTACCCTCGCGCCCCGGCCAAGACCGCTGCAAGAACCGAATCGTCATCCGCATAGGACGTCAGGAAGATCACTTGTATCCCCTGATGGGCGGCGAGGATATCGCGGCAGGCATCGACACCGGAACCGTCCGGGAGTCGGATGTCCATGACGATCACGTCCGGCTGCAGCTTTTCGGCCAATGCTATCGCATCGGCCATGCTGGCAGCTTCTCCCACCACGACGATACCATGGTTCTGACTAAGCACCGAACGGAGCCCAACACGGACAATCTCATGGTCGTCCACGAGCAGCACACGAATTGTCTTGGTTCTAGGTGTCGGCATTAACGAACCTCCGGGGTATGTCGACGAGGACCTTGGTTCCCTGGTGAGGCTTCGACTGCAAAGCGAACTTCCCTCCGAGCTTCTGGGCTCGCGCCGCCATATTTGCCAATCCATGTCCGCGGTTGCGTTTCGCATTCGGATTGAATCCCAGGCCGTTGTCGATGATCGAAAGGCGGATCGAACGGCTGAGCTGTGAGAGTGACACTCTAATGCGGGTTGCCTCGCTGTGGCGGAGACTGTTGCTCATCGCTTCACGGGCGAGATTCATCACATGGTACGCTTGTTCGGTTGAGAGATCCTGCGCGGCGGCCTGATCGATGGCAACTCTGCAGGGGATGGAATAGGGAGAGGCCAGGGTGTGGACCATGGTCCGCAACACCAGGTCGAACTCTTGTCCATTCAAGATCTGTGACTCCAGCCCAGCGATGAAGTTCCTGACATCTTCCAGCACATTGTTGAGTTGCCCAATCGTTCGTCGTAGCGCGACGTTCAACTTGGCGGCTGATTTATTTGGTAAATCAGAAACAAGCGGCATACAAGCTTCCAGGCCGAGTCCAATCGCGTAAATAGATTGGAGAATGCCGTCGTGCAGATCTTCGCTGATACGTTCACGCTCTTCAACGGCCGTGCGTAGATCCCGCTCCCGTTGGCGCAGGGCTTCCTCCATCTGTTTTCGCTCGGTAATATCGGTTGCGGCCCCGAGGACCATGATCGCCTGGCCCTGGGCGTCGAGAATAGGACGTTTGACGGTCTGCAACCAGCGAATACTTCCCGTCGAATCCGTGATTTTTTCCTCAGGGATGAACCGCTCGTATAACGTATCCATCACTTCAAGGTCCTTCCGACGGAAGTACTCGACTTCTCCCTGGTTTGGATTGAAATCTGCATCGGTTTTCCCAATCAGGTCTTCCACCGTGGTCCCATAGGCCTCGGCGACCGCGTTATTCACCAATGTAAACCGTCCGTCACGGTCCTTCGCGAAGATGAAGTTCGGATCGACGTCGATCACCTGGCGGAGGAAGGCATGGGATCTCTGCAGCTCCGCTTCCATCCGCTTGCGTTCGGTGATGTCCTGAATAAGAGTAATCGATTTGAGGTAGTTTCCATGCTTATCGAGAATGCTAGAGACCGTGGTTTGAGCCCATACGAGTGATCCATCTTTCTTGACGTATCGCTTTTCGATCGCTCCATGACTCCTGGTACCTCCGATCAGCTGACGAACGAATTCCCTGCTGGCAGGGATGTCGTCCGGAAAGGTGATGCCTTTCATGCCAAGACGGCAGAGTTCCTCCGGTGTGTAGCCAAGCATCGCGGCAAATACGGGGTTGACCTGATCGATATCGGTTCCAGTCGTATGACTGCCGACGGCAATGCCCACCGCAGCATTCTCGAACACGGCCCGGAACTGTTCTTCGCTCAACCGCAAGGCCTCTGCTGCCTGTTTGCGCTCGGTAATGTCCTCGCACGTCACCAACACGACGGTTTCTCCAGTGGATGACTGCCCCACACGGGTTGTCTCCTGCACCCAAATGACGGTTCCATCCCTCCGAACCTTACGAAACTCCCAGTATTTGGTAGTTTCCGGTGTCTCCAGGCACTCGGAGAGACTCGCTGCAACGGCTTCTTTATCCGCTTCGTGAAAGATTCGGAGCACGGACTGTCCAACTAATTCCTCCACCCGATACCCAAGTTGGTCTGCTCCATACCGGTTTACGGAGACCACTGTGCCGTCTACCGCGAGCGTAAAGTACATGGTCGGTGTGTCGTCGTACAGCGCGCGATACCGTTCCTCGCTGTGTTTCAATGCCCGCTCCGCCTGCCGACGGTCCATTTCACCGCTGATCCAGCGGGCCATGAGCTGGACAAAGTCCTTATCGGCCTGGCTAAACAAGGCTGGGAGCGGATTCTGGCCTGCAAAACAGATCGTGCCATGGATTTGGTCCCGGCCGATGAGCCTTGTCCCGATATAGGATTCAAGGCCCAGCGCCTTGTAGCCGGGATGATACTGCCAGTCCGAGGTTCCTGCGTGTGCGAAACACACCGGTTCTGTCTTCTGAAGCGTCGTGTTGCAGTAGGTCTTCTCAAGTGGCACGGCCATGCCAACCTTGAAGTCAGTCCCAGGCGCCCAAACCTGGACGAGTTCAAGGTTATTGCCCACGACCTGCCTGTGTCAGCATGCCGATCGGCAGATTGAATCTCCGACACCCGACCTCCAATATCTTCTGTATTCTCTCATCAAAGGACAATCCCGATGCGGCCGTCGCTTCATGGAGCGTTCGTATTGCCAGCTCGTTCTGGGCCAAGGCCTCCTCAGCGCGCTTTCGCTCGCTGATATCTCGCATGATGGCGCAGTTATACTCGAGGCCTTCATACTGCAGATAGTTGACCGTGACTTCTGTCTCTAAGACACGGCCCGTTCGCGACCAATGTTTCGATTCGAAGGTCATGGAGCCCTTCTGTTTCAATTCCTCCCAATGGGCCGGCCAAAGCTCTGCGGGGAAGTTCGGATCGATGTCGTGGACCGTCATGGCCATCAGCTCTTCGGACGTGTATTCCAGCATACGGCACGCTGCCCCGTTGACGTTCAGGATGCGCGCGTCCGGAGCCACCCAAAACACTGCGTCGACTGCCCGGTCGACGGAGAATTGTGTCAAGCGCAGTACCGCCTCCGCCCGCTTGCGTTCGGTAATGTCGACTGTTGCCCCGATCAGTTGGACGATCCCCCCTGTCTCGCTACGAACCGCATGTCCTCGGACCTGGGTCCAGATGATCGATCCGTCTTTTCGGATCATCCGAAGTTCATAGTGATACTCGTCTGTGGCTCCGGACACGATTTGTTCCCAAGACTTGAGGGCAATTGGTTGATCGTCGGGATGGACGAGGCCAAGCCATGCAAAGGGATCGGTCGAGACCTCGGTGGGTCCATAGCCGAACAGGGCCTTGAGATTCGCGTCGCCGTGGTACTGGCCACTCGCGACGTCCAGTTGCCACACCCCTACTTTCCCGATCGCCGTGGCACGGGCGTATCGCTCCTCACTTACACGCAACGCCTCCTCCGCCCGTTTGCGCTGGATCATGAAGGCGATGTGACCGGCAATCGTCTGCGCAACCTGAATCTCTTCCTCCGTAAACTGGTGTGGGCAGTCGTAATAGAGCATGAATTTCCCCAGCAGCCCGTCGGACGACCACAAGGGGATAAAACCTAGCGCACGGATGTGTTCAGCGCGAAAAATTCCTCTGAACGCCTCCACCGATGGGTCTTCCTCGATATCCTTCATGCCAATCGGCGGTGGGTTGACGGCCCCGCGGGACCATGGCGAATGGCCCTCCACCGCTTGTATATATTCTTTCGAGAGACCCCGTGACGCCTTGAATCTCATCACGTCATCGTCGTCGAAGAGTAAAATGGAGGCGCGATCCACCTTGAGCGCCGCTTGCACCCCGTTGATCCCCTGTTCATAGATTTCCTCCAGCGAGGCCGCCCGGGACAGAGCCACGGTCATGTTAAAGATGGCCTGCAGCGCCTCGTACTGTCGTGCCCGCACTGCTTCTAGTTGCTTGCGTGTCGTGATGTCACGCACGACGGCGACGAGGTACTCTCGTTCGCGGTGGAGAATCTGAGCAACCACCTCGACAGGAAAAGTTGTGCCGTCCTTGCGGAGATGCAGGCTTTCGACCCGCAAGGGGATCGCGACTTCCCGCAACTGCTGCATGCGTTCCTGGAAGACCGGCTGCGTAACCAGCGGATCGATATCCGGCACGGTCAAGTCCAATAACTCACTACGCGTATAGCCGATGCTTTCATGCGACTGTCGATTACCATCCAGGAACTGTCCAGTTGAAGGATCAACAACCTCGATGGAATCCGTCACCTGGTCCAGCAAAGCCCGGAACAGTTGCAGGCCTTCTTCAGCTTGCTTGCGTTCGGTGATGTCGGTATGGGAGCCGAGCAGGTTCACACGTCGACCGTCTGACTCCGTCACGAATGAGGCATGCGAGTCGATCCATCGATAGGTCCCGTCCTTGTGACGCAGGCGAAAGTCCTGTCGAAATACCCCAACTGGGTTGTCGCGGTATTGAATGGCATACGCCACCGCTCGATCATGATCGTCTGGATGCAGCCGGGATTCCCATGTCTCGAACGTATCGGCCAATTCCGCTTCCTCGTAACCGAGCTGCTTTTTCCACTCGCGCGAGAATCGCACCTCGTTGGTTTCTGTGTTCCAGTCCCACAAGCCGGTATTGGAGGCCAGGAGCGATTGTCGCAGCTTCTCTTCCGACATTCTGAGCGCGTGTTTGCCTTGTGTGCGTTCGATCGCAAGTCGCACAAGATTGGCCAGGCGATCGATCAGTTGCAGATCGGCCGGTATCGGCTTGCGCGGAGTGCGGTAATAGACTGCGAAGGTTCCCATCACTCGTCCGTCCTCGGAAATAATTGGGTTCGACCAGCAAGCCCGAAGGCCATGGTTCAAAGCCAGCTCGCTGTATCCCTCCCACAACGGATCGGTGGCGATGTCCGTGACGATCACCTGCTGGCCAAGGTAGGCAGCTGTGCCACATGAGCCGACACCAGGGCCGATGGCGACTCCGTCGATTGCTCTGGTGTAGGAGTCTGGCAGACTTGGTGACGCATAATGCCGAAGTTGCTGACTGTCCTCATCGAGAAGCAGCACGGAGGCCAGCATGCCGTGGCCAAGCGATTCACAGCTTTGGCAGAGAAAGTTGAGTGTGTCCGGTAGCGGTGTGGCTGATGCCATCAATGCGAGCACATGGTTTTCCATCTCCAGAAGCTGCTCAGCCCGCTTGCGCTCGGTGATGTTGTGTACGGTTCCCACCATACGGATGGGCTGCCCGTCCTCAGTTCGGTAAACAATCCCGTTGCCTTCGACCCACTGGATTTCGCCTCCGGGCGGCACGATCCGATGCTCCGTGTGATACGGGGCAGGCCCTGCGAGGGCCCGGTTGATATCGGCAAACAACGTCGGCAGATCGTCGGGATGTACCAACCGTTGATAGGCCTCGAAGGTGCCGTCAAAAGTCCCTGGCGGGAGCCGTTTGACACGTTCACAGTTTTCGGACCAGATGACATGATTGGTCGCGATATCCCAGTCCCAGGTCGCCAGGTCGGCAATCTCCATGGCGAGGCGCAGCCGCTCCTCGCTCGCACGTAGCTCCGTGGTCCGTGCTTCGACCTGTTGTTCCAACGTGGCATTCAGATGAGCCAGCGCGTCCTCAGCCTCTTTGCGCCGCCTGATATCACGCTTGATGCCGACATAACAGGTGGTGCTCCCTGTCTCGTCGTACATGGCAAAGGCTGCCAAGTCGAGAGGGAGAGACTCCCCGCTTGCTGTGCAGCTGGCGACTTCGCCTCGAAACTGTCCGGTCGAGACAAGTTCTCCCACGATGTGCGAGAAGGTCTCCTCACCGAGGTGGATCGCCGGGGTTTTTCCCGTCAGTTGGTCCTGGGAATATCCGAGCATCTGCTCATGGGCAAGGTTTTGAGTGAGGTACCGACCTTCTGGATCCACGATTGCAATACCGTCGATGGAGTGGGTGAAGATGGCTTTATAGAGGAGAAGTCGCTTTTCTTCCTCTTTCTTGCGGTCCGCGATGTCGCGTCCCACCCCTGTTAGTCCAACCACGTGGCCTTGGGGATTGTGTAACGTCGCCCCTGTCCAGTAATAAGGGATCGTTCGACCGTCCTTCGTCAGCAGATGGCCCTCCAGTTCTGCGTAGCCGTGTTGGAAGGCCCGTTGTATGGCCGATGCGGTGGGCTCATGTTCTGCCGGTGGAACAAATTCCAGTGCGTGCTTATTGAGGAGCTCCATCGCGCTGTACCCCGTCACGCGCTCCAGGGTTGGATTCCAGCGAACCAGGCGACCCTGAAGATCCAGCGTGAAGAGAATGTCAGGGATGGTTTCCATGACGTTGTGTAGGTCAGCCAAGGCCTGGCTCCGCTCCTCCTCGGCCCGCGCCCGGTCTAGTTCCGCTGAGGCTCGAGAAGCGAACATCGTGAGTAAAGACCTCAACCAATCTCTGTTGCGGAGAGGCTTGACATCCATGATCACGAGCAATCCGATCACCTCTCCGCTTTTTGTTCTGATGGATACGCCGCAGTAGCTTTCGACGTTTAATTGGCCTAACCGCGTGAACGAGGGGAACGAGGCTTGGACGCCTTGTTCGAACCAGGCAAAAGAAGAAGCAAGCGCGGTTTCGCAGGGGGTGTACGACAGATCGTACTCAAAATTGTTGACCAGCGCTCCCCCAGCAGCGACTGCCATGGTATGGATCTTTTTCGCGCCGGAATTCTGACGAACCTCCCCGATGACGGCATATTGCACACCCAAGACCGATGTCAGCTGAGTCACCAAGGTTGGGAAGAAGTCATCGCCGGTTGCTTGAGCCGTACTGGTGACGATTGCATGCAGGCGTTGAGACTGCTCACGCAGATCTTGAAGCTCACCATTGAGATGGCGACTTCGATCGTGCAGGGCCTGGTCCCGTTCCGCCAGTTCACGAGCCAGCTCAGCGACCTGGCTGCGCAACGAGTCTACTTCAGATACCGTGCTCATGGTGCGACTCCTTTGAGTACAAGGCGCGAGAACTAAGCTTCGTCGCTCGTTCGATCAGGACGATGTAGAGACAGATGACGAAGTGACTGGCCAAACACGCCACATGGTCTCGAGATATGATGAGGGAATTGAAATAGACGTACGCACGCCCTAGGAGTCCAGGTAAGCGACTCACGGATCCCTCTGCGTGGATATGTGCAGTGTTGTGAGAGCCCCATTGTTTGCAGCACCATCTCACTGACACAGCAAGCCATTTGAGAAGGCTATACTGTCGTATGAACGACCGGAGAAAGTCTAGATCCAAATGGCCAAAATCAACCGGGCCGAATGGCGCCACATCGCTCCCAAAGGCACATTCCTGAGAATCTGGGATAGGCAAGCCCATCCCTCTATTATCGGACTTCCCACGAGCCTACTCGCCTGGCTGTTCAAAGATCGCGGCCAGGCTTGTCACAGCGGTGTGTCGGCGATTGCAGTAGAAGCGCTGATGAATTGTTTCGGCTAAGCAGGACGAATCAGAGGTGATTTGTCACGCATCATGCAGAGCCGTTCCGCGAGCAGCGGCCTGCAGGATGGTGAGCGGGTTTCTGCTGGCTGTTTGGTGCCGAAGGCGGGACTTGAACCCGCACGGCTTGCGCCACACGCCCCTCAAACGTGCGTGTCTGCCATTCCACCACTTCGGCCCAACTCGTGAATCGTCACTCGTGAAGCGTCGTTCGTCAAAATTCGTCACGGTCAGCGATTCACGAGATACGCTTCACGAACGACGAACGACGCCTGAGGGAGGCGCATTATAGAAGTAGGGCAAATTTCTTGTCAACGAAGGGACCCTCCGGTAGAATCGGCCTCTGATTTCAGCCCACATACGGATGACAACCCCGATCATCACCACCAGGAATCGTGTCTCGTCTGTCGCTGCGTTTTTTGACGTCGATAACACACTCTTGCCCGGCGAGGCTAGTGAGCGGCGATTCTTTCGGTGGCTGTGGCGTCGCGGTGTTGTTGGATGGCCCGAAGCGCGCTCGAGTCTCTGGTGCCTTCTCCGGCACCTGCCCAGTTTGTCGTTGCGTCCGCTTCGGGAACGGAAGTTGTATCTTGCGGGCAAGCCTGCGCAAGTCATCGAGCCGCTGGGGGAAGAGTTTTGCCGCGAGCATTTATGCCCCGCTGTGTCTCCCGTGGCCATGCGACGGATTGAGGAACATCGGCAGGCCGGCCATACGATCGTGCTCTTGACCGGCTCGCTCGATTTTCTGATTGAACCCATCGCGACTGCCTTACAGGTCGAACGGTGTTTTGCCGGCCGGCTACAGCAGATCAACGGCGTCTATACGGGGCATCTCCTCTCTCCTTTTCCCTATGGAAAGGGCAAGCGGCAACTGATCGATCAGTTGGCACAGGATCTGACGTTGGATCTGTCTCAATGCTATGCCTATGGCGATAGTCCCGGCGACCTCGACCTGTTGCGCGCCGTCGGACACCCCACGGTTGTGAATCCCATACGGGGGATGGCCCGCATGGCCAAGCGACAGCAATGGCCGATCCAACGTTGGGCATAACGGTTGTCTCACTGATTCATGCGCGTAACCGAGATTTTCCATAGTATCCAAGGGGAATCCACCTTCGCTGGCCAGCCCTGCGTCTTTGTGCGTCTCACCGGTTGTCCGCTCCGCTGCACCTGGTGCGATACGGAGTACGCCTTCTACGGCGGATCGGAAGTATCGATTGAGGCGATAGCGGAGAGGGTCCGTTCGTACAGCTGCCCTCTGGTAGAAGTGACGGGTGGTGAACCGCTTGCGCAATCGGAATGTCTCATGTTACTCGCTCGGCTTTGCGATGATGGGTTCACAGTCCTGCTCGAAACCAGCGGAGCCCTCGAGACTGTGGGCGTCGATTCCCGAGTGCGCGTCATCTTGGATGTCAAATGTCCAGGCAGCACCATGTCGGATCGCATGCATTGGCCGAATGTTGAGCGCTTGCGCCCACAGGACGAAGCCAAATTCGTGATCAACGATCGAGCGGACTATGAGTGGGCGAAGGAGACGGTTGAACGGTTCCAGATAAATCGCCGATGCCCTGTACTGTTCAGCCCTGTGTTTGGCACGATGGATCCACGCCAGTTAGCCGAATGGGTGCTGGCCGACCGGTTGCCGGTGCGGTATCAATTGCAATTGCACAAACTGATCTGGTCGCCGGACATGCGAGGCGTGTGAGAACATCAACGGTCGATCGTCATGTGTCAACCGTGAAGACAATGGCTTTCTGACAATTGACGACTGACGGTTGGCGATCGACGAAAACAAGGAGAACCGAATGAAGATCATGCAGGTGAATGTGAAAGTTGGACGTGTGGACCGGGACCCCACCGACGTACTGGTGTTGCTACATTGTGAGGGGGCTGGCTTGTCGAAGGACGACGCGGTCCCGGTTGACAGTGCGCTGGGGGGCGCCCTTATGGACTTACTGAAGTCCAAAGAGTTTGAGGGCAAGGTGGCAGAAACCGCGTTGCTCCACACCCACCGGAAGATTCCCCCGAAGCGGGTATTGCTCGTCGGTTTGGGGAAAACGACCTCCGTCGGGCTGGACACGATCCGCCAGGCGATGGGGTATGCCGTTAAGCGAGTCAGGCAGGCGAAAGCCGCCACCTTCACCGTGACGGTCCCCGCCATCGTTCCGAACGGCTCCTCTCCCAGTGACGTGGCCCAGGCGATGGTTGAAGGGGCCGTCTTGGGCAGCTATCAGTTCAACGAGTATCGCAGCGAACGAGGATCGGGCCATGACGTGGACTCCATGACGCTGTCGGCTCGGGATAAAGCGGAGTTGCGAGATCTCTCCGAGGGCGTCCGTCGGGGAACCGCGACGGCGGACGCGACGATCTTCGTCCGGGACCTCTGCAACCATCCGTCCAATGTGATGACTCCGACCAGGATCGCCCAGGAAGCGAAGGCCATCGCAAAAGAAACCGGTGTGTCGTTGAAGATTCTCGAGCAAAAAGATATGGAGAAGCTGGGCATGGGCGCGTTGCTCGG
>FKKE01007340.1_pt1 | contig 20632 bp, 19 predicted proteins | sample 1106331 | NCBI WGS metagenome assembly FKKE01 (sample SAMEA3931202, study PRJEB13176) | freshwater metagenome | biome: Drinking water system; feature: drinking water; material: freshwater | place: China | collected 2013-02-06 | reverse complement strand
GATCTAAACGTTGTGGGAGCTTCTTTGTTTCTCGCAGGTGGCTCGGCGGAATGATGACAAATTTCCAAACGATCAGGCGGAGTATCGATCGGCTAAAGAAGATTGAAGCAATATTGAGTGATGAGGAACGTCGTGAGCATCGCGATCGGCGGGAGGCAATCCCCGTTGCAGAGAATGGTGCCACCCCGGAGGACTCCTCACGTGATTCCGCTGTGACGGGAGCGATCGACGGTGTGGACATTATCCAGGAGGATTCAATCTCTCGGGTGAATTTGCGATTGACGAAGAAAGAACGGTTGATGCTTCACCGGGAGCATACCAAACTCCAGTATTCTCTTTCCGGAATTCGCGACATGCTCTCGCCTCCCGATGTTCTGTTTGTGATCGATGTGAAGCGTGAGGAAATCGCTATTCGTGAGGCTCAAGCACTCGACATTCCGGTGATCGCGCTCGTCGATACGAACTGTGATCCCTCAACAGTCACCTATCCGATTCCATCGAACGACGACGCGACTCGGGCGATTCGACTATTTACGCAAGCAGTTGCTGACTGTGTCATTGAGGGGAAACGAGTATTTGCTGAACGCAAGTTGCATCCAGCCGAAGAAGGTCGGGACGGGGATGTTCAACAAACGACACCTTCGCGAAAACGTTCACCATCTCGAAAGGGTGGAGCGAAAGCGGGCGGTTCTCGATCGGAGAATACGACCGTTGAAGCTGCATCTTCAGACTCACAGGCGCGTACCGCAGAGCGCTCTGGCGCTCAAGATTCGCCACTTGCGGGCAAGGGAACCTCTGATTAATTTTGGTTTCCAAGAGCAGTGGTGATTGAATCAGGTTCGACCTAGGTTAAGTAAACCATACGCACTCCCAAGGAAATTCTTGGCGTGACTATTCCCGGGTGCTGTATCGCAGCATGACTGAGAGAGTGGTTACAAAGATTGACGTGCGACGAGATTCACGTGGAGGATGAATTAAAGCAATGGAAATATCTGCTGAGATGGTGCGAGATTTGCGAAGCAAGACAGGCGCGGGGATTATGGCCTGTAAGGAGGCTTTGAACGAATCTGACGGCGATTTCGACAAAGCAGTCGAGTTTTTGCGTAAGAAGGGTTTGAAGACCGCTGAGAAACGAAGTGACCGAAGCGCCGGCGAAGGAACGATCCATGCCTATATTCACCCCGGATCGAAAGTTGGCGTCTTGCTTGAGCTAAATAGCGAGACAGACTTTGTCGCTCGAGGAAATGATTTTCAGAAGGTGGCTCAAGAGATTGCGATGCACATCGCTTGGGCAGCGCCACGATTTCTCGCGCGAGAAGACGTGCCCGAAAGTGTGCTCAGCAGCGAGCGGGAGATTTACCGTAGCCAAATCAAACCTGAGCAGCAGAAAATGGCAGAGAAGATAGTTGAAGGAAAGCTCGAGAAATTTTTCGCGGAGAATTGTCTCCTCGAGCAGCTTGATGCGCGTGACCCTTCTGGGAAGCGAACCATCGCCGAGCTGATTCAAGAGTTGAGCGGTAAGGTCGGCGAACGGATTGTGCTCAAGCGTTTTGCCCGCTTTGCGCTCGGTGATGAACCAGTAAAATAAACAATAGCGAGCGGAGCTCGATCATGGCAACGTGGAAGAGAGTACTCCTCAAACTCAGTGGCGAAGCGCTTGCTGGCGACACGGGGTTTGGAATTAATCACGAAACTCTCGATCGACTCGCACTGGAGATTACCGAGATTCATGCTGCGAAGCAGGAGCTCGCGATAGTCGTTGGCGCCGGAAATTTCCTCCGTGGTGCATCAGCGAGCTTAATGGGTATCGACCGGGTTTCAGCGGATTACATGGGCATGCTCGGAACCGTGATTAATGCGCTGGCGCTTCAGGCTGCGCTTGAGCGGAGAGCTGTGCGGACCCGCGTCATGTCGGCAATTCAGATGAACGAGGTATGTGAGCCGTTCATCACCCGACGGGCAACCCGACACCTAGAGAAAGGCCGCGTAGTCATTTTTGCTGCAGGTACCGGAAATCCATTCTTTACAACGGATACCGCTGCTGCGCTTCGTGCCAAAGAGATCGATGCCGATGTAATCCTAAAGGCAACGAGGGTTGACGGCGTCTACAATAAAGATCCGCTCAAGCATAACGACGCAGTGATGTATAAACACCTCACCTTCCTCGAAGTTCTAAAGAATAAAATTGATGTTATGGATGCGACCGCTATCTCTCTGTGCATGGAAGAGGACATCCCTATTCGAGTGTTTAACTTAAATGTCGCTGGCAATATCCCCCGAGTTGCTCGTGGTGAGGATCTGGGAACGTCGGTGACCAATTGAGTTGCGCGAGGAGGCATCATGAGTGCTGCTACAACCGAAAAAGTAATCCAGAGCCACGAGGAGCAGTGTAAGGAAACGGTTCAGCACTTCAAACGTGAAGTACAAAAGCTGAGAACAGGGCGTGCTTCAGCAGGATTGCTTGAAGGCATTACCGTGGATTACTACGGTTCAAAGGCACCGCTCCATCAATTAGCGCAAATTACTGCGCCTGAGGCGAGGTTGATCCTTGTCCAAGTCTACGATGCTCAGGCCGTAAGCGCGATTGAAAAGGCGATTCAAGGCGCAGGCTTAGGGCTCAACCCCTCCCGCGACGGCAATATGCTCCGTTTAGTTGTTCCGCCGCTGACCGAGGAAACACGGAAAGAAATCGTTCGGCACTTGCACAAGATGGCCGAAGAGATCCGCGTCTCGATTCGCAATCATCGACGCGATGCAAATGATACGATTAAGAAGTTTGAGAAGGAAAATACTTTTCCCAAAGATGTTTGCAAGCGTGCATTGGATAAAATTCAGAAAGTTACCGACTCGTACATCTCCAGCATTGACCAAGTTTTGGCAGCCAAAGAAGCCGAAGTCATGGAGGTTTAGCGAGAGGTCGTGAGAAATGCAGGCTAGCCCCCAACCAGAACAGTCGACCCTCCCTCGGCATGTGGCGATCATCATGGATGGCAATGGCAGGTGGGCGACTGGGCGCAACCTGCCACGATTGGAAGGCCATCGTGCGGGAGCAAAGAGCGTCCGAACAGTCGTCGAAGAATGCCGAAAATTAGGGATCCGCTATTTAACGCTGTTCAGTTTCTCGACGGAAAATTGGCAACGTTCTCGCGATGAAGTTTCGGGGCTCATGGAGTTATTCGAGTATTACCTCGATTCCGAACTCGAGAATCTATTGGAAAACGGAATTCGTCTACGGGCGGTTGGCGACCTCGAGCGACTTCCGCTGCCGGTGCAGCGCGCCTTACAACGGAATATGGCGCGGACTGAACAAAATTCCGCACTCGATCTGATTCTTGCAATCAGTTATGGCGGCCGGGAAGAGATCCTCGCTGCAACCAAAGATATTGCTCGACGCCTCCAAGCTGGGGAGTTAACGATGGAACAGATTACGGTCCAAGAGTTTAGCCGAGCACTCTGGACAACTGAGATCCCCGATCCGGATCTGCTCATTCGGACGAGCGGGGAGATGCGAATCTCGAACTTCCTCCTCTGGCAGCTTGCCTACTCGGAGATTGTAGTCACTCCCGAGCTATGGCCTGATTTTGACGCGCAGTCGCTGAACCGCTGTCTTAACCAGTATCAGCAACGAGAACGTAGATTCGGACTCACGACAGAACAGCTTCCTGGTTATACAGGCTCGTTGAACGGAACGCAGGTGAATCACGAACGATGACAGAGGAACTCGCCACGCGAATGAAGACGGCACTTGCCATTGTCATCCCGCTCCTCTTCTTCCTGTGGATCGGGGGATTCTTGCTTACCCTCCTTGTGTTTGCCGTGGGCGCCATGGCGAATTTTGAATTTATCCATTTTGCAGTCAAAGGCTCGACGAACCGTAAACTTCAGCTCACACTCGCGAGCCTGCTCGGTCCGCTCGCCTACCTCCTTGGCTATGGTTGGCCGGGTCTCATCGGCGGTCTCCTCTTTGCAGTGATGATTGTCTTTACCCTGCAGGTGATTGAATTTGGGAGCGACAGCCTTGGATACGAGGACCTTGGCGAGCAACTTGGAACGAAGCTGCTTGCGCTCTGTTATCCTGGACTCTTCGTGGCGCAGCTGATGGTCATTGCCTCGGAGCCAGAAGGAAATCTCGCAGCAACCTGGATCCTCCTCGTTGTTATCTTGTGCGATACCTTTGCCTACTTTGGTGGAACTCGGCTCGGTGGTCCGAAGCTTGCGCCACTCGTGAGCCCAAAGAAGACCGTGAGCGGAGCGGTTCTTGGACTCGTCGGTGCGCTCATCGGTGCAGCGCTTGGCGCTGTTGTGTTATCACTCACTCACGGGCTCGTCTACTATCTTGTCTTTGGTTTGATTGCTGGTGTGCTCGCTCAACTTGGCGATCTCGTTGAATCGATGCTCAAACGTGCCTATGGGGTAAAGGATGCGGGCTCACTTCTCCCTGGCCACGGTGGTGTGCTCGATCGAATTGACGCGCTCATCTTCGCAGCACCAGTACTCTATTTTATTCATTGGTGAGGAGCCCCCTGTGTCAGCGAATTCACCCACCCGCATCGCAGTGCTCGGGTCTACCGGTTCGGTAGGACAAGCGACACTCGACATCGTCAGACGAAACCGAGACCTGCTCCAGGTTACAGCGCTCACAGCTCGAGGGAATACAGCCGAACTCATTTCACAGGCAAACGAGTTTCGTCCCGAAGTGGTTTGTGTCGAGTCGCCTGAGCTTGCCCCGGTGGTGGAACGAGAACTCGGCGGGCGCGTTTCCGTCCTCTCAGGAAGTGAAGGTCTCGAGCAGTGTATCGGACAAACGACGGCCACAGCAGTGGTTGTTGGGATTGTTGGTTTTGCTGGGCTCTCCGCCGTTCTTGCGGCAATAAAATCTGGCAAGCATGTGGCACTCGCGAATAAGGAATCGCTTGTCGCTGGTGGGGGTCTGGTGATCGAAGCTCTCCGGGCGAGCAAGGTAAAACTCGTTCCCGTTGATTCAGAGCACAGCACAATTTATCGTTGTCTTGAGCGAAATGCCTCGACTGCGGACGTCCGCCGTATTATTCTCACAGCATCAGGTGGCCCGTTCCTTCGACTCTCTGAGGAGGAGCTTCGCTTTGTCACCCCCTCCGATGCTATCCGTCATCCACGGTGGCGAATGGGTCCAAAGATCTCTGTTGACTGCGCGACGATGATGAATAAAGGGCTTGAGGTGATAGAAGCTTCCTGGCTCTTTGAGCTTCCCGGAGATAAAATTGATATTCTCATTCACCCGGAAAGCGTTGTTCACGGCATGGTCGAATATCAAGATGGAATGATTGTTTCGGGACTGTCTGATACCGACATGCGCGCTCCGATTGCGTTTGCGCTCGAGCGGCTACGTCGGGAATCTGCAGACGCTTCACCTGATGCAATTGGGAGTGGCGTTTCATTTCTCAATTGGGCAGAGCTTGGACGGCTTCATTTTGCTGAGCCGGACGCGCAGCAAGCTACGGTGCTTGCGCTCTGTTATGATGCCCTTCGCGAGGGGGGTACGGTTCCCGCAGTATTAAATGCGGCTAATGAGGAAGCAGTATGTGCATTTTTGCACGAAGAGATTTCATTCTTGGACATCACACGGGTCGTTCGTGAAGTTGTAGAGAGTTATACGAATACCAAAATTGGCACACTCTCGGACGTTTTAATCGCTGATGCCTGGGGCCGTGAGCAGGCATCTAAGATTATACGAGCCCGCGGCATTTAGGAATTCCCACGATCAGCAGCCATATCGCAGCGAATTTGGAGACGCGTACATGACCTTTGGTGGTTTGCTCACCTCGATTCTGGTTCTCGGAGCGTTAATTTTCGTCCATGAGTTCGGCCATTTCATTGTCGCGAAATACTGCGGCGTTGGCGTTCTTCGCTTCTCGATTGGTTTCGGCCCTGCGTTGTACCGATTTCGGAGGCGCGAAACAGAGTACGTGCTCAGCCTCATCCCGTTAGGCGGCTATGTGCGAATGGTAGGAGATCTCCCCGATTCAATCACGACGAGTTTGCCCACTGACGAAGATGTGCGGCGTACGGGAGCCGCTCAGAGTGGGGATGAGGGGACCAAGGCGAGCGATTTCGATGAAGCGATGCCACCAGACGTGCGCGCGTGCATTGAGAACCGGTCGTGTTGGTTTATTGAAAAAGGGTTGCTCGCGCGTTCGTCGATTGTCTTTGCTGGTCCGCTCTTCAATTTTCTTTTCTCAATCGTCATTGTTGCCGCAAGCGTTATCATCTTTGGTGAGCCCTACCTGGTGAAAGAACCACAGATCGGAAGCGTCATGGAAGGTTCTCCCGCAGAGAAGGGTGGCATCCAGAAGGGCGATTTGGTGCTCTCCCTTAATGGCAATCCAGTGAGCACCTGGGAGCAGCTCGCCCAAACTATTCACGGTGGAGATGGGAGCGAATTAACTCTCATTATCGCACGAGGCGAGGAGACGCTCACCGTCCACGTATCCCCGCAGTTAGCTCGGATCCCATCAATCTCAGGCGACGTAAAAAGCGGGTACCGAATTGGTATTGAATCTACTGCCTCACATCGGGCTGCCTCGGCAGTTCAAGCAGCGAAGGTGGGCGTCATCTGGACGGTCAATCGAAGTCTTGAGACCTGTATTGGTCTCTGGAGCATGGTTCGAGGATACATCTCGCCGGAAGAGCTCGCGGGTCCGCTTTTTATTTTCGGTGAGACCAGTCGGCAAGCAGAGAAAGGTCTCGAGCACCTGCTCTACTTCATGGCGACACTGAGTGTGAGCCTTGCGGTGTTGAATCTGCTCCCGATACCCGTGCTCGATGGTGGACATCTGTTCTTTTTCTTCATTGAGGCTGTCATTGGACCAATTAGCGTGAGGAAACGTGAACTCGCACAACAGGTTGGAGTAGTCCTCCTCCTCTGTCTGATGATCTTTGCAATCCGTAACGATATCGTTCGGAAAGCCCCGGATCCGAAAAGTATGTGGGAGCAGCCGAAGGAACAAGTGAATCCATGAATTTCACTCTCGGTCTCGACACCTCAAGTCGGTATGCTCATGTCGCGATCATTGATCATGATGGAAATGTTCGCGCAGTTGCCTCGGATTCTGAGAATCATCTGTCACCAAGAGAGCGGGCAGGAAGTAGCGGTTCGGTGATTCGATTAATTCGTGACGCACTTTCAAGCATCGGCATTCCTCTCTCTGATTTAAGTTCGGTTGCTGTGGCACTGGGCCCAGGGAGCTATACTGGGCTTCGAACGGGCCTCGGTACGGCATTTGGTCTTCGCTTTAGTAGTTCAGTGCCTGTCGTAGGAGTATCGCTCTTTGTTGCCCGTTTACTCCCGTGGCTTGAACCTGAGCGTGATTTTATCGGTGTGCTCAGCGCAAATGAGCGTGAACGATATCTAGGATTTTATCGCGTGGAACAGGTGCAGACTGGAGACACGAGTTTTCTTGAGCGGATGAAGAGTTGGCGGATGATCGAGCTTGCCTCGCCGGCGGTGGTAGAGGCGACTGAGGTAAGCGAGACGGTGAGTGAACTGTTTCGTAATCTCGAAGGCGAAAACTCTAACCGCGTTTTGCAAGCAAAAACACTCTCAATCGATGAAGCAAATCTCAATGAAAATCCGGCCGTGCTCGTTGCTCGAGCATCATTCGTTCATTCGCAATCAAGCACGGCTACACGCGACACGTTTGAAGCAGAAGTAGCACGCGGGCTTGCTCCCGTTTACGGGAAAGCGGTAACAGCGAAAACTCTCGCTGAGCGCGCAGGCACGTGATCCCTTAACCGTAGTTCAAGGTAGGAGATTTTGGTGCGTTGACGGCAATAATCACCTGGGTTATGGTGAGTTGTAGTGCAGACCTGTCACTGCTTCAAAATGGCAAATTTATATTTGCCAGCCTAGTAGAAGACCCCACGTTGGTAATACTTCGCGAACCAGGATGTGGTTAGCTTTGATATAGATAATCTATCGAGACTATGTAGCCATGAATTTAGCTGAATTAAAAAAGAGTGATATCACTGAACTTGCGCGCATCGCACATGATTTGAGCATTGAAAGTGCAAGCGGTCTTCGTAAGCAAGACTTGATTTTCGCCATCCTCGAAGCCCAAGCCCAGTCCAATGGCCAAATTTATGGCTCGGGCGTGTTAGAGACGCTTCCGGACGGATTCGGGTTCCTCCGGGCGCCTGATTATAACTACCTCCCGGGACCAGATGACATTTATGTTTCTCCCGCACAAATTCGACGTTTTGGTCTTCGTACTGGTGATACCGTAGCGGGTCAGATCAGACCACCAAAAGAGGGTGAACGATACTTTGCTCTGCTCAAAGTAAATGAAATTAACTTTGAAGCGGCTGACGCGCAGAAGGATAAGATCCTCTTTGATAACTTGACTCCGCTCTATCCTGATGAGCGATTGAAATTAGAGTCTGAGCCTGAACGGTACTCGACACGGATCATCGATCTGCTCTGTCCGATTGGTAAAGGTCAGCGAGCGCTGATTGTTGCTCCGCCGAGAACAGGGAAGACGATCCTGCTCCAAGAAATAGCGAATGCGATCACCAGGAATCATCCTGAAGTCATCCTCATCGTGCTGCTCATTGACGAGCGTCCAGAAGAGGTGACTGATATGTCACGTAACGTTAAAGCCGAAGTCATTAGTTCGACCTTCGACGAACAGGCGACTCGTCACGTGCAGGTCGCAGAAATGGTTCTGGAAAAGGCGAAGCGTTTGGTCGAGCATAAGCGGGATGTGGTCATTCTTCTGGATTCAATCACGCGACTTGCGCGTGCCTACAACACTGTAGTTCCTCCAAGTGGAAAGATCCTCTCTGGTGGTGTTGATTCAAATGCACTTCATAAGCCAAAGCGATTCTTTGGTGCAGCAAGAAATATTGAGCAGGGCGGAAGTCTCACTATCATTGGTACGGCCTTGGTTGATACCGGCTCGCGAATGGACGAGGTCATTTTTGAAGAGTTCAAAGGTACCGGTAACATGGAGCTCGCGCTCGATCGAAAGCTTGTGGAGCGGAGAATCTTCCCGGCAATGGATATCAATAAGTCCGGCACTCGAAAGGAAGAGCTTCTCATCCCCGATGATGATTTGCAGCGTATCTGGTTGTTACGAAAAGTACTCAACCCACTGGGTGTGGTGGATGCGATGGAGTGGTTGAAGGATAAGATGAAGGGGACGAAGGGTAATCGAGAGTTCCTTGATCTGATGAAGGGTTAACCCTCTCGGTCCTCGGTGGTTTTGCAAATCGGTTGCGCGACGGTTTAGGCGATGGCTGAACAGGTTTCTCCAAGCCCTGTAGTTCTCATTGTCGACGACAGTCGAGAAGTCCGTGAAACACTGACCCTTTTTCTTCGTAGCCAAGGATTTTCGCCGTCAAGTGTCGAAACTGCAGAGGATGCGCTCCGACTGCTTGCTGAAGGGTTTATGCCTACAGCAATTGTGCTCGACGTGGTACTTCCAGGAATCGATGGTTATCAAGCCTGTCGCCAACTGAAGGCAGATCCAAAGTATCGTTATATCCCGACCATTCTTGTTAGTGTGAAACACTCGCTCCAAGACATTATCGCTGGATTTGAGAGCGGTGCCGATGATTACATCACGAAACCATTCGAGCCCGGAGAGTTAAGCGCGAGACTTCAGGCCGCCCTACGTCTCCGTGCTATCTATGAGGAATTGAACGCTACTCGTTATGCAAACGATCGACTGATTGCAAAGTTAGAGCAACTCAGTTCTCGTCCCGAAGGATATATTTTCTCCGGAGTTGTAGGAAAGAGTAGCGTGATGCAGGGAATATTTCGAACGCTTGAGCGAGTAGCGCGGCAAGACTCTCCAGTGCTCATCACCGGACCCACCGGCGTAGGGAAGGAATTGGTTGCGAGATCAATTCATCTTAATTCCGAACGGAGCAATCATCCGTTCGTTGCTCAAAACTGTGCTGCGTTTCAGGAATCACTTCTTGAGTCAGAACTTTTTGGTCATACGCGTGGCGCGTTCACTGGAGCGTATCGAGACAAGCGAGGCCTTTTTGATGGAGCAAACGGCGGGACGCTGTTCCTTGACGAGGTAGGAGAGCTCTCGGCGCTTGCGCAAGCGAAGTTGCTCCGGGTGCTCCAAGAAGGGGTGTTCCTTCCGGTTGGTGGAAACAGTGAGCGTCGAGTTGATGTTCGCGTGGTTGCGGCAACAAATGCGAGTCTACGGAGCCTGGTTGACCGAGGATCGTTTCGGGAAGACCTATTCTATCGCTTAAATGTTATTCAAATTTCATTGCCGCCGCTTCGTGAACGATCGGAGGATATTCCGCTGCTGATTGAGCATTTCCTCGTTCGCGCCTTGGAGAAGCGTGCACTTTCAAAAGTGCAGCTGAGTGCCGAAGCGCGGGCGAAGTTGCTCGCCTACAGCTGGCCGGGAAATGTCCGCGAACTCCAGAGTGAAATCGAGCGGTTGGTGATCTTCGCTGAAGAGGGCGATACGATAGGAGAAGAAGCGTTGTCGTCGCAGATCCGCGAGGAGGAGGCTACGCGGCAACTAACGAGCAGTGGACGGCAGGGAAATCTCCGGGCCGCAATCGAGTGTACTGAGCGGCGTTTGATTCTCCAAGCGCTTGAACATTCACAATGGAATAAGTCGAGTGCGGCAAAGGCGCTCGGAATCAGTCGGAGCAATCTGATTAATAAAGTTCAACAATACGGGCTCGAACGGGCAAGGGCTCGCTGAATTGTCGCTTGCCTTTGAGAGCATTTTTGTGAAAAGTAGTGTAACATACTCCGCAGAAATGCTTAGTGAACAGGACGTGTGGACGCTAATTCTACAATACGAGATACCGGGTACGTAGCGAAACTGCAGGTCGTAGACGGCGACCAGGCTCACTATGAGATTGAACTCTATGCCGGGACAACACTTCGTGTTGGTCGGATGCCCGAAAACGAACTTCAGCTGAAAGATACAAAGGTTTCTCGCTACCATTGTCTGTTTGCCGTTTCTCCCGGCGGCGTAGTGCTTAGCGATCTCGCTAGCCTCAATGGCTCTTACGTCAACGGTCGCCGAGTCTCTACGCCAATCAATCTTAAGAATGGGGATGCAATAAAAATTGGCAATGCCGAGCTTCGTCTCGCCTTTAGTCAACTCCAGGAGGATTCATCAGATCTCGCAGTACTCCAAACTGAGGCTTCGGGGATGGAGCTGGTCACAGTGACTATTTTGCTCGTCGATGTTTGTGGTTACACTCGCATGTCTGAGGCACTTCCGGGCGAAGACGTTGCGGCGATGCTCCAACGCTCTTTCTCAATGATCGCCGATATCGTGGCTGAGGGTCACGGTGAAGTTGACAAATACATCGGTGATTGCGTCATGGCAGTCTGGCTCGGCAATCGCGCGACTGCTGCCGAGTACGCAAAGAAGGCTTTCCAGGCAGCGCTCCAGATAGAACAGCAAACACTCTCCCTCGCAAAACAGTGGGCGTACGAATCTAGTTACCCTTGGCGCACGCGCCGAACCCTGAACTCCGGTGAAGCGTTACTTGGGTCCGTTGGTTCGAGGAATAAACGAAATTTTACCGTGCTCGGCGACATGGTGAATGTGTCATTTCGTATCGATGGGTTGAGTAGTGAGCTTGGTTCCACCTTCCTTATTGGCGAGGCTACTGCAAATTTTATCGGTAGCGAGTATCCGCTTACGATGCTTCGGGAGATCGAGGTCGAGGGGCGGAACGAAAAGGTGCGGGTCTTTACGCTGATGGATCCCCTAACTCCGAAGCTAGTTTGAGCAACGTCTCGCGCTCATTCAGCTCTGGTTGATCGAGCACTCGTTCGTGTAAGGCACGAAGAATTTCACCAATTCGTGGGCCTTCGGCCATCCCGAGTGCGAGGAGGTCAGTCCCCTTAATTGCTAAACTAGAAAGCGGCGAGAGTTTTGGCCCGAGTTTTACCTCGGCCATCTGTCGGTCAAAATCTGTAAGGCGCTGCTCGAGAGTAGCAGGATCAAGCTTACACGATGAGGCGTCTGCCTCCTTCAGCTCGCGCCATAATTGATAGTGCTCTCCCGTATCGCGTAGCAGCCTGCGGAGCCCGCCAGGGCCGGATTCAAGCGGCCGCATGTGCGTGCGCACGAGGGTGACTACTGCATCAATAATTTCATTTGAGTATCGAAGCCTCCGGAGAATTCTCTCCGACATCTCAGCGCCAGTTACTTCGTGGAGGTAGAAGTGTCGCTCTTGCGTCTCCTCATCAATCGAGAGCGTTTGAGGTTTTCCGACATCATGGAGCAGCGCCGCAAGCCGGAGGATAAGGTCGGGTGAGGTCTTTCGCACGACCTCGAGCGTGTGCGTAAGCAGGTCGGCCGTATGAAATGAGTTCTGTTCAAAGTTTACGAAGGAGAGAACCTCGGGAATAATGTGAGCGAATGCGCCAAGTTCAATGAGCGTGAGTGTCCCCCAGTCTGGTTTTTCGGAGATGAGAATCTTGTTGTACTCTTCCCGAATCCGCTCAACGCTCACATGCTCGAGTTGTGGCGCAAACTTTGGTGCCGCCGCAAAAGTTTTTCCCTCGATACGAAAGGAAAACACACAAGCGAAGCGGACCATTCGGAGCACCCGAAGCGGATCTTCAGCAAAGCGATCGCCGGCATGGCCAACCGCCCGAATTGTCCCGGTGGTTATGTCCTCGAGCCCACCTACCTTGTCAACAAACTTTCGCTCAGAAACGAGATAGGCAAGCGCATTCAACGTGAAATCACGGAACTGGACGTCCTCTTCAATCGTCTTTGAAAAACTCTGCCCACCCGCAGCCTGCAGGTTTGGACCCCGAAAAGTCGTGATTTCCACGTGGGGGAGCCCATCGATAGGGAGAACGGTGATCGTTTGGTGCTTGAGACCAGTTGGGATAGTTCGAACGCCATGTTGCGCAAGAAGCGTCATCGTTTCGTGTGGAGTGAGCGCAGAGGCGAAATCCAGGTCTTCATGGGCTCGTCCGAGCAAGGCGTCGCGAACTGTTCCGCCGATTAAGGCAAGGCTTGAGTGAGGTGGGAAGATCGACTTAAGTTTAGCAACGCGCGGGTCGGTGTCCAGCCGAGCGAGCAGTTGCACCGGGTTATCCATGTCTCCAGTTTAGAATTAACCTACGGGAGAAAGCAAAGGCCAAGAGTGAACAAAATGAGGGAGTTCTACTTCAGGTCGCCGTTCACAGCATCAAAACGCTTGGCTACTTTATTGTCATTGCGAGCGCAGCGAAGCCGCGGTCGCTAGCGCTCCCTCGCAATGACAAGATGTAGTCAAGCTTATTTGCCACCGTGAACGGAGACTACTTCAAGAGAGGAAGATAAGCCACGCTTGTGGAAGGCTGGTGTGGAACTTCATGCTCAAGATCGGTAGCCACTCGGGTTGCAACGGAAGTTTCACTAAATGCATCCCAGCTTGCTTTGGAGTTCGTCCACCCTTCTTCCGGTTACATTCGTGGCAGGCAGTTACGACGTTCTCCCAGGAGGTGGTTCCTCCCTGAGAGCGGGGAATAACGTGGTCGAGCGTAGCATCGCGTCGTGAGAGGAAGTGGTTACAATACTGGCAATGGAATTCATCCCGGGCGAGCACATTGATTCTGCTGAGCGGAGGGCGGCGTCTCCCCAATTGTACATATTGGAGCAGTCGAACCACAGCTGGCATCTTGATCGTGACTGAAACTGACCGAACTTCGCGGTCGTATTCTTCAACGACCTCGACTTTTCCAAGGAAAAACAGTGTAATCGCGCGCTGCCATGAAATTACGCGAATCGGCTCAAAACTCGCGTTCAGCAGAAGGGTAGCGTCCAAAGATGCCTCAACCCCAGATTATACTTGTTTCAAGTAACCACATAATTTCAGATGCAGGCCACTGAAAAAACGCAATGTTCATATTACTTATCGACTATTATACTATAAGTCTTTAGAATAATTGAGCAAAATGTTGTACATTCGGCCGATCTCTGATTGATGGTGCGGGGTTGGCCTTTCTTGAGCTGATTCTCACGGTTGACGCCAATCGATTGCGGAGGTTACTGTCGCTCTCTTGTTGTATTCGAACGAGATCGCACGCGAGGCGAGCATTGGGAATGATTTTGATAAGCGGAATATTGGGGGCCTGTAGCTCAGTTGGTAAGAGCGCACGCCTGATAAGCGTGAGGTCGGTAGTTCGAGTCTACCCAGGCCCATTCGTTTTCCGCGCGCATTTTATGGGGCTGTAGCTCAGCTGGGAGAGCACCGCCCTTGCAAGGCGGGGGTCGTCGGTTCGATTCCGTCCAGCTCCACCATCCTTCGCGCCTTCGGCGCTACGGCCTACGCCGACCGAAGTCGGCTTCGGCCGACGAAGGTCGGATGGCAAGCCATCCTTGGGGAATTAACGATTACGTTTGCCGCGAAGGATGGTGTCCTCCGTAGCTTTAGCGAAGGAGGACAGACCGCTAGCGTAGTCACCACGCGGGCGTTTGCCTTTCCTTTTCACCGCTCTATAATCTGCGTCTCACATTGGTTTCTGGCGTAGAAGTGGTTTCGAACCCGCTGGGGGCGTTTTGTTAAGGCCCACGGCGGGCATCGGGCTTGACGTAACAAGGATTTAGGAGGGTTTAACCAGATGAACCATTCGCTGATAGAATGTCTTAGGGAAACGACGGAACTCGATTTATTCTCCGGGCTTCTTCACGTTGACGAGCTTGCCCACCTCAAGCAAGCCTTTCCTAATGTGCACTCCGTATCTGGGCTGCAGTGTGACCGGCGGTGCACCTTTGGCGATCTGCTCGTTGCCGTGCTGAAAACGTGGCCAGGAATTCGGGATCTCTCGCTTGAGAAAACCGATGTCGGTGACGCCGAGCTTATTCAAGCGGCGCCACATTGCAGCGGACTCGAATCACTCAACGTCGGGAAAACTGGAGCCACGACCAATGGGATCGCGGCGATTTTGACGCACGCGCAAAGACTGACCTCACTCAACGCCGTGGAGACGGAAATCGATGATAGACTTCTTTTCACGATGGCTAAGAGTAACCCGCTGATGAGGGAGCTCACCCTCATCTCGTCGGCGGTAGGGAACGAAGGCGTTGCTCGGGTGATTGCCGCTTGCCCTGGCATCCATTCGCTGTGGCTCGTTGGCACGAAGATTACAGCCGAGCTCCTGCCGGTCGTCACTGAGCATCTCGTCGGACTTACGACACTAGCCATTGGGCAACCGGATGTCGGCATCAACGACGAGGTGGTGCTTCCAGTCGTAAGAAAGTTTCCGGGTCTTCAATATGTCGATCTCTCCGGTACGGAAATCACAGATGACACGGTAATCGAGATCGCGAGGACCTGTCGCGGACTTCGACGATTGTTGATCGATAACACGCGGGTCACTCAACAAGGATTACTTGCAATCGCGCGAGGGTGTCCGGTACTCGTACAGCTCGATTGCGATAGCCCCGATCCATCGGTGCGCGACGCGTTGAAGCGGAATCGTCCGTGGCTGCTTCTCAATTGAGATGGTGCTAGATTCTTGGATGTGCCGGGAGATTGGGCGGTCTGCTCAGTGGTTTGGAGCGTCAGCCCGATCCCTGGTTCAGGTTTGTTGGGCTAAGCCGAGCCACTCGTGGCCTAGGTCGAGGAAGAGCAAAAGCCAGACGATCCAGCCGATACAGGCGAGCACAATCAGGGCGAACCAGAGCACGGTTTTTAGATATTCGTACATTTCGCAAAAACCTCTACGAGTAGTTTGACGTTGGTTACTGCAAGTTTCCTAAAGTAGTAATCGTGCTAGTAAAGAATTCTTTGCGTAAAGTGAGCAGTTCTCATCCTGGTTCCAAATTGACCAGAGACGATAAAAGTGTAGTGTATCTCTGTATAAATAATTCTTGGCCTATTTGATGAGCAGCGGCACACACAAATCACTGGCATATTCGCGACACAATTTTTCGGTGCTTGTGGTCTGTGCCAACAGCAATACGAACAATCAGATTCGGCAAACGCTTAAAGCACTCGGTTTTGCCCAGATCAGTAGCGCCCCCTCGCATATTGTTGGGCTTGAACGCGCACGGGATCGAAAATTCACCCACGTATTCTACGACGCGCGCTCGAGTGACATGCCCGCGTCTGAATTTGTGGAGAAAATTATCGAAGGCGACGAGGAGTGCACGCTCATCGCGGTATCAGGTGAGCCACGAGTCGACGATGTCTTCGGTCAACTCTCGGCTGGAAGTCGGGGATTTCTCGTTGTCCCATTTACAGTCGATTCTATTGAGGAGGTAGTCGTCCAAGCGAGCGAGGGACCACCGCTCAGTGAGGCGGTGCTCCATGCGCCGGACCGAAATACTGCGCTCGTTGGAGTTGTGCTCAATAATCTCTATCGGGTGTCGGTCCTCATGCGGCAGGCGCGTGAATTTGCAACCGCAAGCCGCGAACTTGAGCGACAGCGCCAATCATTCCATCGCTCGGTTGAGATGGCAAAAATGTTTTGCGAAGGCTCGGATGATGACTTGCTCAGTCAGCTAGTGGAAGCATGTATCGCACGTGCAAATCTATCATCGACTCGCCTCGGGCGAACGCGAAAGAAACTAAAACAGAAACGGGGGAGCTCGGGAGCCGATTCGGAAGAGGATTCCGACTCAGCGTCGTGATAACAGGCTTTTCTCGCTCTTTCTCGTCTGCTCTGCTGCGAATTGAGTTAATTGTTCGACACGCTTTTCGAGCTCACCGATCTTCACATGCTTTTCGATATACGGCTCTACATCCGCCCAACTAAGCTGACTGAGCTTTGATGCGCTCGTTTGGACGAAGACAAGCATCATGAAACCGCAGAAGATGATAAACATCACGCGAAGAAGCCCAAAAAACAGAAAGAACAACAGTTGGAACATCGTTACTACTCAACTCCTTACAGAAGACAACCGACCGTGCCCGAGGCATTATAGATATCGGCGCATCGAGCGAAATACTTTTCATATCGATTTTAGAGGAAAACTGTAAGCGGACTAGGGAGATACCGAGTTGCCGAGAGGAGTGAGCAAGCGCGTGATAGGGGTATCTCTCAGTATCGCGATTAGCGTTGGTCTCTTGGTCTACCTTTTCTCCAACGTAGAGTGGGGCAAGCTCCTCAATGAACTCAAGCGAGTGAACTTTGCCTATTTCCCGTTACTAGCGATTATCTTTGTTCTCAGTTTTTGGGTTCGCGCGGTCAGGTGGCGTCTCCTCCTGCCTGGCGAGCCGAAGCTCTCGACCTTCAAACTCTGTGAGGCGACGATCGTTGGATTGCTCGCTACCAATATTTTCCCTTTTCGCGCGGGGGAGGTGATTCGCCCGTGGTTGTTAAGTAAGTTCCAGCGCGTGAGCTTTTCAACTGCGCTTGCAAGCGTCATTACTGAGCGTGCCTTTGATGTTGTCGCACTCCTCCTCTTTTTTGGGATTGTGCTGCTCAAGATCGAAAATGCACCGAAAATTGTCATCGCAGGTGCGCTGGTGCTCGGGGTACTCGTTGCGGTTATCGTGGGGATCATGATTCTCGCTTACCTCATGCCAAAAGTCGTCCTTGGACTTGGAGAATCGGCTGTAAGAAAGCTCGTTCACCCATGGAACGAACCGCTCGGTGCGAAGCTTATTACTATGGGCGGAGAGTTTATCGATGGCTTGAAGGCAATTTCAAGCTATCGAGAGCTATTGCTCGTGATGGTCTATTCGCTTGCGATCTGGATAATCTTTGCCGCGTTCTACCAGGTCGGACTCTGGTGTTTTGGTATCTACCCGAGTTTCTGGGTGGGCTTAGCGCTCACCGTGATCATTGCGCTTGCTGTTGCGGCCCCAAGTGCGCCGGGCTTTTTTGGAGTTTTTCAACTCGGAACTGTGATCGCACTCAGTGGGATATATCACTACGAAGAAGAGTTTGCTCTGGGATATTCACTCGTTATGCATGCGTTTCAATATATCGGCATGTTCATCCTTGGGTTCCTTGTACTCCAGTATGAACGGCTTGGGATCGCCGACCTTCGTCGACATCAGAGCGTGGACGCCAACGAATAGTGGCAATGGCAGGGGCAAAGGCAGTGACCTTGACGAAGACAAAGGCAGCGGCAGAGGCAACGGCAAGGATTACTGCTTAAAAAATCTCATTGCCTCAGCCTTTGTCTTCGTCGTAGTCGTTCTCTCTGCCTCTGCCTCTGCCTCTGCCTCTGCCTCTGCCTCTGCCTTACAAATCTGGTACAGCAGTTGCTCATGTAAAGAATACGTGTGTCGAGGTCTCTCGGGAAACTCAAACGTTCTCGGGGTCTTGGCGCTGAGGGGTGGTTGTGGCGGGGGGTAGAAATTGCCGGTTAGCGTCTTGCTAACTGGCTTTTTCTGCCGTGTTTTGCGGTTTTGTTATCCGTTAGAGCCAGAAAACAGAGGGCAACATGGATCTACTATCCAGCTTAATCGTCGGACGAGAGTCGTTGCTGACCCATGGGACGGCGATGAGCGTTGTGGCAGACAATCTCGCAAATTCGAACACACCTGGATTTAAAACCCAACGAGCCGAGTTTAGCCATCTTCTCACTGAGGGGCTCGGAAGTCTCTTCGGTTCACCGATGAACGCTGGTGAGGGGGTAATCCTTAGCGATATTAAAGACATTCATACCCAAGGGCCAATTGATTTTACCGATCGTTCTCTCGATGTTGCGGTAAGCGGGGAGGGCTTCTTCATTCTCAATGATGGCACGGACACCTACTACACACGAGCGGGAAACTTTTCAACGAATGGAACCGGGAATGTTGTAGCGTCAAGTGGTGAAAACGTAATGGGTTTTACCACAGCGAGTCCGACGACACTCGTTCCATTAAATACCACGTCGGTAACGCAGAGCGCGACGCCAACAACGACTGTAGGGCTCACTGGAAATCTCGATGCGACCTCGCCGCCAGTTCTCACAGTTCCGGCAAATCCAGCGACCTATGCCGAGCTAACTCCGTTTGCTTCATTTCAGAGCAGTGTTGCGGTCATTGATTCCTTAGGTGTGACCCACGATGTCGGTCTCTACTTCTTTCGAACCGGGCCTGGCACCTGGACCGCGCAGGCCTATGTCGATAGTGGTGATGTGAGCGAGATCCCTGGTGCACCAACGTCGCTTGGCGAAACACAGATTACCTTCTCCGAGACTGGCACCCAACCTCCTGATGCTGCCGTAACGCTCGCGCTCAGTCCAGCCTGGGCGAATGGCGCTGCGGCAGGGAGTATTACTGTGGATCTAAGCGATCTCACTGGTTTTGGAAGTCCTTCAAACTTCAACACAGTGACAACGGACGGTAACGCTGCCGGGAGTGTCAGTGGAGTTCAGATTGAGGAGAATGGGAACGTGGTTGCTCTCCTTGATAACGGCTCATCGATTAGCGTCGGAACGATTGCGCTCGCAACTTTTCCCAATACGGGTGGCCTCGACAAAGTCGGTGATAATCGTTTTCGCGAGACGACTGACTCCGGAGCACCGGTTGTTGGAAACCCAGAAACGAGCGGAAGGGGGAGCACTCTCGGCGGAGCACTCGAACTCTCAACAGTGGATCCGGCAAACGAGTTCGTAAACATCATCTCCTATCAACGCGCCTATCAAGCGGGGTCGCAGGTGATCTCCACTGCAAGTGAGTTGCTCAATACGACGATTCAGATTGCGTAAGCTTGGACGTAGCGACCTGCCGTTTCGCCTCATAGAACACCGCTGCGACAGCACTGGAGAGATTGAGGCTCCGCACCCGGGGATTCTCCATTGGAATCCGAAGGAAACGGTCAGAATAGGAGGCGTAGAGCGGCTCAGGCAGTCCCGAGACTTCGTTCCCGAACACAAGGAAATCTCCCTCGGCAAAGGAGGCCTCAAAATGGGAACGCTTCCCTCGAGTGGTGAGAAACCAGAGTTGATCACGAGTAGGATTACACTTTTCAAGGAATTGTTCCCAGGAAGGGTGTAGCTCAAGCTGCACCTCGGACCAGTAATCAAGTCCCGCACGCTTCAGATATCGGTCGGAGAGTGAAAAACCAAGTGGCTCAATGAGATGGAGAACGGTGCGATTCGCGGCCGAAAGTCTCGCAACATTCCCAGTGTTCTGCGGGATCATTGGAGCAACAATGACAATATTAACCGACATGATCCTCCCTTCGCCCAATTACGTAACGCCTTCCACCGAATTCAAACTGAAAGTTCCCCGCAGATTCGGTGATATGTGGGAATAGTGCCTGCATTGCTGGACGGAGTATTCGATATTCTTCACCGGTGTTCCCTCGGCAGTAGAAGACATTCGCTTCACTGACCATGAGGGTATTCGGTAAGAATTCACTCTTCTTGCCGTCATTGAGGAGTATCTCCCAAGGAGCTTTCTCTCCGACGAACGCCCGAACCACGCGTGGTGTATCTTCAACGTGGACGCGAATACACCGTCCTTGGGATTCGACCACATATGCTTGATGCTCCGAAGAGTAATGGAGCAACCGACTGAGGAGTGCTTCGGTGAGCTCGTGGGTTATCGGAGTCCCTCCATGCAGCCACACTCCATCCTTGGTGAAGGTGAGTTTTTCTGGGAGATCAATTAACGGGGGGAGAGGATTGTCCATCGCGATACCAATCTTAATCGGAAGTTCTCTTAGGGTAAAGAAAAGCTCGTACTTCTCGCTCGGGGAAGTTCAGAA
>FKKE01008947.1_pt1 | contig 20655 bp, 17 predicted proteins | sample 1106331 | NCBI WGS metagenome assembly FKKE01 (sample SAMEA3931202, study PRJEB13176) | freshwater metagenome | biome: Drinking water system; feature: drinking water; material: freshwater | place: China | collected 2013-02-06 | reverse complement strand
TTATCGGCACTCATTTCACGGATCAATGTTTCTGTGATCCGGGTATCAACACGGCTCCAGATATCAACTATCTGGTTATATCTTTCATTGTTTGTGATAAGACCCATGTTATAGCTTTCCCAAACTTCATCCACCTCACCTTTTGCCTGCTCAAGCAATTCTTCTTTTATTTCCGGAATCACCAGGTCAAGAATATTGAATGACAAACCACCCTGGAATGCTGTACGGAATCCAAGTTGCTTAATGTCATCAAGGAACTTCACTGTTTTTGGAATATTTGTGATCTTCAGGATATCACCAATGATCTCACGAAGATTCTTTTTAGTGAGTAATGCGTTTACATACCCCACTTCTACAGGAACATAATTGTTAAACAATACACGACCAACTGTAGTATCAATGATCTTATTAACTATCTCACCATTTTCCCTTACCTGGGTTTTTACTTTGATCCAGGCATGCAGATCAACGATCTTTTCGTTATATGCAATTACAACTTCGCTTGTATTATAAAACTTCATTCCTTCACCACGAACCTTTTCTGTTTCTGTGCTTTTCTTTCCTTTTGTTAAATAGTAAAGACCTAACACCATGTCCTGGGAGGGAAGTGTGATAGGAGTACCATTCTGCGGATTAAGAATATTATGTGAGGCCAGCATCAGCAATTGTGCTTCCAGAACTGCAGCATGGCTTAATGGAACATGCACTGCCATCTGGTCACCATCAAAGTCAGCATTGAACGCTGTACATACCAAGGGATGCAATTGAATTGCTTTACCCTCGATCAATTTTGGCTGGAAAGCCTGGATCGATAATCTATGAAGTGTAGGAGCCCGGTTAAGCAATACAGGGTGCCCCTTCAAAATGTTTTCCAGGATATCCCACACTACTGCTTCTTTTTTATCAACCAGCTTTCTTGCACTCTTTACTGTTTTTACAATTCCTCTTTCAATCAGCTTACGGATGATAAATGGCTTGAACAGTTCAGCGGCCATATCTTTTGGTAAACCACATTCATGCAATTTCAATTCAGGACCTACAACGATAACCGAACGACCGGAATAGTCAACACGTTTACCAAGAAGATTCTGGCGGAAACGACCTTGTTTACCTTTTAATACATCACTCAATGATTTTAATGCACGGCCACCTTCGGCTTTCACTGCATTTGATTTTCTTGAGTTGTCAAATAATGAATCGATGGCTTCCTGCAACATCCTTTTTTCGTTACGGAGGATGACTTCAGGTGCTTTGATCTCTAATAATCTTTTCAAACGGTTATTACGGATAATAACACGACGATACAGATCATTAAGATCTGATGAGGCGAAACGGCCACCATCCAAAGGAACAAGCGGACGAAGTTCCGGCGGAATAACAGGTATGTATTGCATTACCATCCACTCCGGACGATTCACAATTCTTGTATTGGCTTCACGAAAAGCTTCCACAACACTCAATCTTTTCAAGGCATCAGCTTTACGTTGTTGTGAGGTTTCCGTAGCAGCCGCATTACGCAGATCAAATGAAAGCTGATCAAGATCGATACGCTGTAGCATATCATGAACTGCTTCAGCACCCATCTTTGCAATAAATTTATTTGGATCATCGTCAGCCAGGTATTGATTCTCTTTTGGCAATGCCTCAAGAATATCCAGATATTCTTCTTCTGTGATAAGATCACCGGCATTCAAACCTTTCTCTGCACGGATACCTGGTTGTATTACCACAAATCTTTCATAGTAAACGATGCTCTCTAATTTCTTAGAACTTACACCCAACAGGTAACCGATCTTATTTGGAAGCGATTTGAAATACCAGATATGAACAACAGGAACTACCAGCTTAATATGTCCCATACGTTCACGACGAACTTTCTTTTCAGTTACTTCAACACCGCACCGGTCGCAAACGATGCCTTTGTAACGGATACGCTTATACTTACCGCAGGCACATTCATAATCTTTTACAGGACCAAAAATCCTTTCGCAAAACAAACCGTCTCTTTCAGGTTTGTAAGTACGATAGTTGATGGTTTCAGGCTTCAATACCTCGCCAAAACTTTTTTCAAGAATATTGTCAGGCGAAGCAAGCCCGATCGTAATTTTTGAGAATGTTGACTTCGGACGATTATCTCTTTTCATTGCCATATAGCTCTTTAATAAATTATATTACTAATTATAGTTAAGTCAAAATTCAAAAGTTAAAAATCAAAAAGCTTCTTTCATGCCTCTCCGTTTTGACTTTTGCGTATTGACTTTTTACTTTTATTCAAACTTGAGGTCAAGTCCCAATCCCCTCAATTCATGAACCAATACATTGAATGATTCTGGTACGCCGGCTCTCGGTACATTATCTCCTTTTACAATAGACTCGTATGTTTTTGCACGACCGATGATGTCATCAGATTTCAGTGTCAGCAACTCCTGTAAAATGTTTGAAGCACCATAGGCTTCCAATGCCCATACTTCCATTTCACCAAAACGCTGACCCCCGAACTGTGCTTTACCACCAAGCGGCTGCTGCGTAATAAGACTGTAAGGTCCGATAGAACGGGCATGCATCTTATCATCAACCATGTGGTGAAGTTTGATGACATAGATAATACCTACTGTCGCTTTCTGGTGGAAACGATCTCCCGTTTCACCATCATACAAATAAGTATGACCCATCATTGGAATGCCTGCCTGTGAACAATAACCCGCTATCTCATCAGTTGTAGCTCCATCAAAGATCGGCGTAGCGAATTTCACCCCGAGTTTCTGACCCGCCCAGCCAAGAACAGTTTCATAGATCTGTCCAAGGTTCATACGGCTTGGTACACCCAGTGGATTCAAAACAATATCAACTGGTGTTCCATCTTCAAGGAATGGCATATCCTCAGCACGAACGATCTTGGCAACAATACCTTTGTTACCGTGGCGGCCGGCCATTTTATCTCCTACTTTCAACTTACGTTTTACAGCGAGATATACTTTCGCCAGTTTCAATACACCAGCAGGCAACTCGTCACCAATTGAAATATTAAATTTCTCTCTCTTATACCGACCTAACTCTTCGTTGAACTTAATATTATAGTTGTGCAGAAGTGTGTTGATCTGTTCATCAGTTTTCTTTTCACCGGTCCATCCCAAAGGATTTACGTTTGCATAATCAATAGTTGCTAAATTCTTTTGATTAAACTTAGCACCCTTACCGATCTGCATTTCTCCGAAGTTGTTGGTAACACCAGTGCTTGTTTTATCAGCCAATAACTGCTGAAGTTTATCCAATAACAACTCTTTAAGATCAGTTTCATTCTTCTCGTGCATTCTTTCGAGTTTCTCAAGAGCAGCCTTCTCCCGTATCTTGGAGTTTTTATCTTTCTTAGCTCTTTGGAAAAGTTTCTTGCCGATAACAACACCTTCTACCCCGTTTGGCGCTTTCAATGAAGCATCTTTCGCATCACCGGCTTTATCACCAAAGATTGCTCTCAGCAATTTCTCTTCAGGAGTAGGATCACTTTCACCTTTGGGAGTGATCTTACCAATGATGATATCGCCTTCTTTTACCTGCGCACCGATGCGGATGATACCATTCTCATCAAGATCTTTTGTTGCTTCTTCAGAAACGTTGGGGATATCAGGAGTCAATTCTTCTTCTCCCAATTTAGTATCACGAACTTCTAATTCATATTCCGAGATATGAACTGAAGTAAACATATCTTCTTTCACCACTCTTTCACTGATAACGATCGCATCTTCAAAATTGTATCCCTTCCATGGCATGAAGGCGACTTTCAGGTTTTTACCCAATGCTAATTCGCCATCTTTAACTGCATACCCTTCAGTCAAAAAATCACCTTTTCTTACATGCTGACCTTTCTTCACAGCAGGTTTTAAGTTAATACTTGTCTCCTGGTTTGTCTTAATGAACTTAGTTAATCTGTAAACTTTAAGATCATCTTCGAAAGAAACCAGTCTATCCATTTCATCTCTGTCATAACGAACATGGATCTCGTTTGCATCCACAAACTCAACCACACCATTCCCTTCAGAGTGAATTTGAATTCTTGCATCACGGGCAGCTTTACCTTCCAGGCCTGTACCGACGATCGGATCATCAGGGCGAATAAGCGGTACTGCCTGGCGTTGCATGTTCGATCCCATTAATGCACGGTTGGCATCATCATGCTCAAGGAACGGGATCAATGAAGCACTTAACCCAACAATTTGGTTTGGCGCCACATCCATATATTCTACATCATTCTTATCAAGGATCGGGAAATCACCTGTCTCACGGCTTACTACTTTTTCTTCTTTAAATGTTCCTGTCTCATCAAGCGGAGAGTTTGCCTGTGCGATCTTCGCTGTATCTTCTTCCTCTGCACTCAGGAAAGTAAGATGTTTCATATTCACTTTACCGCTTTCCACTTTACGGTAAGGAGTTTCAATAAAGCCCATCTCATTGATCTTTGCGTGTACGCAAAGCGTTGAGATAAGACCAATGTTAGGTCCTTCCGGAGTTTCAATAGTACACAAACGGCCATAGTGAGAATAGTGTACGTCACGAACCTCGAAACCAGCTCTTTCACGGCTTAAACCACCGGGTCCGAGTGCTGAAATACGACGCTTGTGAGTGATCTCACTTAATGGATTTGTTTGATCTAAGAACTGGGATAACTGCGAGGTACCAAAGAATGAATTGATAACCGAAGAAAGTGTCCTTGCATTGATAAGATCAACTGGAGTAAATACCTCGTTATCTCTTACATTCATTCTTTCACGGATCGTTCTTGCCATACGGGCAAGACCAACGCCGAACTGTGCATACAATTGCTCACCAACTGTACGAACACGACGATTGCTCAGGTGATCGATATCATCGATCTCGGCTTTACCATTGGTTAAGCGAACGAGATACTTAATGATCTCGATAATATCTTCTTTAGTTAATGTTTTTTGCTTTAATTCAACATCAAGATTCAGCTTACGATTGATCTTATAACGACCCACTTCACCAAGATCATAACGCTTATCGCTGAAGAATAATTTATCGATGATGCCACGTGCTGTTTCATTATCCGGTGCATCAGTACCACGAAGCTGGCGATAGATATGCTGAACCGCTTCCAATTCGCTGTTTGATGTATCCTTGTTCAATGTGTTATAGATGATCGCAAAGTCACCGCCTACATCATCTTTCTGAATGAATACGCTTTTTACATCCATCTCCGTGATCATAGCGATCGCTTCCTCATCAAGAACTGAATCTCTTTCAAGAACAATTTCATTTCTTTCAATAGAAACAACCTCACCGGTATCTTCATCCACGAAGTCTTCAACCCAGCTTCTTAATACACGGGCAGCTAAACGACGACCAACATATTTACCAAGTGTTTTCTTATCCGCTTTTACTTCGTCAGCCATTCCGAACAATTCGAGAATGTCTTTATCGGTTTCATATCCGATAGAACGCAGCAAAGTAGTTACGGGGAATTTTTTCTTACGATCGATGTAGGCATACATCACGTTGTTGATGTCGGTTGCAAATTCCATCCAGGCACCTTTGAAAGGAATTACCCTTGCAGAGTAGATCTTAGTACCATTGGGGTGAATAGACTGACCGAAGAATACGCCAGGTGAACGATGCAATTGGGAAACCACTACCCGTTCAGCACCATTGATAACGAAAGTTCCTCTTGGCGTCATATAAGGAATATTGCCAAGGAACACATCCTGAACAATGGTTTGGAAATCGACGTGTTCCTCGTCATTACAGCTCAAACGAAGTTTAGCTTTAAGAGGAACTGCATAAGTCAATCCTCTTTCCATACATTCCTCAATGGTGTAACGGGGAGGATCGATGAAATAATCAAGGAACTCTAACACGAAAATGTTACGAGTATCAGTAATGGGAAAGTTTTCTTTAAACACCCGGAATAAACCTTCAATATTTCTTTTATCCGGAGTTGTTTCCAACTGGAAAAATTCTCTGAAGGATGCTATCTGGATGTCGAGCAGGTCAGGGGCGTCTGCGAGATGTTTGATTTTACCGAAATCTACCCTGTGATTCAATTTTGTTGAAGACATATCTGTAAAACCGGTTTTAAGTTTTTGACATTAGACACAAATCACAGTCAGGCATTTCTAAGTTTAAAAGAAAAGCCTGTGAAAATCAGCTATTTAATCATGATTTGGGCCGTCAAAATATTAGCGCTAAATAAAAAGGATGGCAAAGGTAAGGATTAATAGTTTTCCACCAAGAAAAGTTTGCCAACAAATATCCCCATGTAAATACCACTAAGTGGTTATTTGTGAGAGCTAAAGGTTCCGTTACCTTGAATAAAATTGACTGCGCTGAAATGGAGTGAATTTATAAGAGACTATTTGAATTTTACCCGGAAAGAACGAATAGCAACTTTGATCGTAGTCGGCTTGATACTATTCAGCATTTTCATTCCGGACGTAATCAAAAGATTTTCGGGTGGTAAGACCTTCCCGACTGATACATCGTGGATAGCCGCGGTAAAAAGATTAGAAATTAAAGACTCAAGTCTTTCTTATGAAGCTTATCAAAAAGACGATGATGAAAATAATTTTGCTTTGCAATATGACAGGAAGAAAAGCAATTACAATGAGGCCAATACTGTAAGAGGCGAGCTGTTTTATTTTGATCCGAATAATATTTCACCGGGTGATTGGAAAAGATTAGGTTTAAGAGATAGAACGATTCAAACCATTCAAAATTTTTTAAGCAAAGGCGGGCATTTTTATAAACCTGAAGATCTGCAGAAAATTTACGGCTTGCATAAAGATGAATTTGATAGATTATTACCATATGTAAAAATTGGACCACAGACCTTACATGCTAATGAACAATTTGTTTCTTCAAAGTCAGATGATAAATCGCAGCCAACAAAGACTTATACCGCTAAATATTCTGTAATTGATATTAATACAGCTGACACATCCGCATTTATTTCCTTACCAGGTATCGGAAGCAAGCTTGCTTCAAGAATTGTAACATTCAGGGATAAATTGGGTGGTTTTTATTCAATAGAACAAATTGGAGAAACTTATGGCTTGCCTGATTCAACTTTTCAGAAACTAAAACAATATTTAAAGCTGGATAACAGTTCAATAAAAAAGATAAACATCAATACAGCAACTGTTGATGAACTAAAAGCTCATCCGTATATCAAATTCAGTTTAGCCAATCCAATTGTTGCTTATAGAAATGAACATGGTGCATTTTCTAAAATAGAAGATATTAAGAAAGTGATGGTGGTAACCGATGAGATTTATAAGAAGATTGCCCCTTATTTAACCATACAATAAGTTTGATTAATTTTACAAGAAATATTATGGGAATAATACATGCCGATATTGAATTAATAAATGCAGACGACTTAGCTTTGGTTCGTAGAGGTAAATTGGATAAAGATGAAGTAAAGCACATGACTGTGAGCATGCTTGTTGATACGGGAGCTTACATGATGAGTATTAATGAAACCATCCAGGAACAACTTTCGCTTCCCTTTATTGAAAAAAGAAAGGCTGTTTTAGCAAATGGAAGTATTGAAGAATTTGATGTTGTTGGGCCAATCATAGTAAAATTTAAAAATCGTACTGCAACTTGTAATGCATTTGTTCTGAAAGGCGATTCTGAGCCTTTGCTTGGGTCAATTCCAATGGAAGAAATGGATGTTTTGATTCATCCTTTAAGGCAAGAATTGATCGTAAATCCAGAGCATCCTTACTATGCACAACTTAAGATGAAATAAGCTGGCTGCAAACCCGATTGTTGCTTACAGAAATGAACATGGAGCTTTTACTAAAATTAAAGACATTAAGAAAGTGATGGCTGTGACGGATGAGATTTATAAAAAGATTTCGCAGTATTTAATTACGAACTGAAAAGTCAATTTTTGACAGTTGGATCGGGAAACTCATAATAATTCTATTGTCGTTTTAAATAAATAATAAACTCTTCTGTTCTTGGACTTGCCCCGCCACTTAATCCAACTAATAAATTAGTTTCAGAATCAAAGTGACAAAGCAAAATTGGAATTTCTTTTTTATTTACTAGTAAAAAATAAAATTCAAGAACATTTTGTAATTCCTTGGAATTAAAAGAACGTACAAAAATTGAATCGGGTGTTACATTACACCTGCTTTCCTATAAAATGGGGCATCCTCCCAATCAAGCATTTCAAATTCGGTTTGCTTTATTTGGGTTTTTAGAAATTTTTTGGCTTCGATTAAAGCGGGATTTATCTGATATTCATTTTTAACTTCGACTGCTTTTTTACAGCTAATAAAAATAAGAACGGTCATTAAGCAGAATAAAAGATTTTTCTCATAAAATAAAATTTAAGGTTGGCTATTAATATTTCAAGGTAGTAAAAAGGCAACATTCGAATCATTCCCATTTAGTGGTATTTAAATGTTGCAACAAAAATCCCGGCTCATCGGCCGGGACAATAATTTACCATTGAAATACCTGCCTGCATGCAGGGAATTACGCTATCTCCACATCTGCACCAGCTTCTTTCAGCTTGTTTGCAATTTCTTCGGCTTCAGCTTTTGAAACTCCTTCTTTTACATTCTTAGGAGCACCATCAACAAGGTCTTTTGCTTCTTTCAATCCTAAGCCGGTAAGATCTTTAACGATCTTAACTACGTTCAGTTTAGATGCACCACCGCTTTTCAATACTACATTGAATGAAGTTTTTTCTTCAGCAGCAGCTGCGCCACCGCCATCACCACCACCGCTAACAACTACTGCTGCAGCAGCTGGTTCAATACCGTATTCTGATTTTAAGAAGTCAGCTAATTCCTGAACTTCTTTTACTGTTAAGGCTACAAGGCCTTCTGCTAATGCTTTTACGTCTGCCATTTGATTTAAATTTTTCCCGTCTTCACCGCTTTTAGCTCCGACGGATGATTAAAAAAATTGTTTACTATCCAATTCAAAAGTCAAAATGCAAAATTCAAAAAAAGAACATACTCTTGACTTTTTACTTTTTAATTTTGAATTATTCTTCTGCAGCAGTTTCACCTTTCTTCTCTGCATTATGTAACAAAGCAGCAATAACTCTTTTCGCTGGCGATTGAAGCAATCCTATCACTTCACCGATCAATTCATTCTTCGTCTTGATCTTGGTCAGCGCCACCAACTGATCATTGCCCATATATACATCACCATTGATGAAAGCAGCTTTTAATACAGGTTTCTCGCTTTTACTTTCCGTTCTGAAAGAACTAATGATCAAAGCCGGATCTTTTGGATTTTCTGAAAACATCAATGCTGTTACTTTATGCAAAGAATCATAAACTCCTGCATAGCGTTCTGCATCGATCGCTTCCAATGCTTTTTTGATCAAAGTATTTTTTGCCACTTTCATTTCAACTTGTTTGTTGAAGCAAGCACGGCGTAGCTTAACAACCTGTTCTACAGTCAGCGATTCCGTATCGGTAACATAGAAGTTATTGTATTGGGAGAACTTACCTTTCAGCAGTTCAATTACTTCATTTTTTTGGTCTTTAGTCATTTTATTAAAATTTTGACTCTTAAAGATTTAGTTTTTTCAAAAGCCCTTTAAAGGGTTTAATGAGCGAATCCTTTTGTATCAATTGAAATACCCGGGCTCATTGTGCTTGCCATGCTTACACCTTTCAGGTAAGTTCCTTTTGCTGAGGAAGGTTTTGCTTTGATAATTGCATTAAGCAATTCCTGGCTGTTCTCAGCAATTTTTTCAGGAGTAAAACTTACACGACCGATCGAAGCATGAATGATACCTGCTTTATCGATCTTGAATGCGATCTTACCGCCTTTTATTTCATTTACTGCAGCTGCAACGTCATTGCTAACCGTACCAGTCTTTGGATTTGGCATCAGGTTTCTTGGCCCCAGCACTTTACCCAGCTTACCGATCTTAGGCATTACTTGCGGAGTGGCGATGATAACATCAACATCAACCCAACCGCCTTCGATCTTTGTTACATATTCATCAAGACCTACATAATCTGCGCCGGCCGCTTTTGCTGCTTCCTCTTTATCGGGTGTACAAAGCACCAATACTTTTTTTGTTTTACCAGTACCGTGTGGAAGTGTAACAGTACCACGAATTGCCTGGTCAGCTTTTTTCGGATCAACCCCCAAACGGATATGAAGATCAACGGAAGCATCGAATTTGCAGGTGGTAACCAGCTTCACCAAAGCAGATGCTTCTTTCAGGCTATATTGTTTAGCTGTATCAACTTTTGATACAGCCGCTTTTCTTTTTTTACTAATGAATGCCATTTTCAATAAGTTTTAATTTCATCAAATTAGTTTTCCCATGGGGCTTTACCTTCTACAGTAATTCCCATGCTGCGGGCTGTACCGGCTACCATTTTCATGGCGCTTTCCACTGTAAAGCAGTTCAGGTCGGGCATTTTATCTTTTGCGATTGCTTCAACCTGGTTCCATGTCACCTTACCCACTTTGGTTCGGTTCGATTCTTTTGAACCACTTTGCAGTTTTGCCGCCTCAAGCAATTGAACTGATGCAGGAGGTGTCTTGATGATAAAATCAAAACTTTTGTCAGTATAAACAGTAATTAATACAGGGAGTACTTTACCCATTTTGTCCTGTGTACGGGCATTGAATTGTTTGCAGAATTCCATGATATTGATACCCTTGGAACCCAATGCAGGACCGATCGGAGGTGCAGGATTGGCCTGGCCACCCTTGCACTGAAGCTTAACAAAGCCAGAAACTTCTTTTGCCATTTCTTTTTTTGATTTATTGGTAATAGCGACTTTTCGTCTCAAGGATTACTAAGTCTCCCAAATTCCTCATCCCGGTTTAGCGGGATATCTAAAGAACTTATTGGGGCGGCAAAGATAGGGTCAATGAAGGAATTATTTAAAGCTTTTTTGAAAATTCTTTTGCTCATTATTTGTTTCAACTTTCTACAAGATCAAACAAATGCTCTAATTAAAAATAACCCGGTGGATAAAAATCTATTACATCAATTTACTCATGGGTTAAAAGGTCGGCTTATCTTCGCCGTCCAAATAGTTCTTAAAAAAATGATCAGCAGAAGAAATATCCGGGTAAAAGTGATGCAGACGCTGTACAATGTAAATACCCTTGAATCTGAAGTAAAACCAGGAGAACCTCAAAAGATCCTCCAAACCCATTTTGACCAGACCCGCCAGCTTTTTATTCATCTCACCTATTTTTTGACTGAAGTTTCCCGCTATGCTGAAACAGATGCTCATCAAAAAGCAGGTAAACACCTTCCTTCGTATGAGGATCTTCATGTAAATACAAAACTCGCAGGTAATAAAATATTGTGGAAGATACTGGAGGATGCTTCATTCAAAGATGCATTGATAAAATTAAAACTGCAGCAAACTATCAATAAAGAACTCGTACGAAAAACGTACCTGAAGCTTGCGGGTACCCCCGAATACAAATCATACATCGGCAAACCCGGTCGGGATGGTAAAGAAGAAAAAGAGATACTTGAATTTTTACTGGATAAAATGATGCTGGCGGATGAGAATTTTATTTCTTATATGGAAGAAAATTTTACGAACTGGGAAGATGATGGTGAAATGGTGATACAGTTACTGGCAAATTTCTTACAAAAACCCGGCAGTGCCGATTTCAAGGAAATGATCAGCGGAGAGAAAAAAGTTTTTGCAACCAATCTCTTGAAAACCGCTATTGAAAAAAGTGAATACCTGCAATCTCTTATCATCCCTAAATTAAAAAACTGGGACCCTGAAAGAATTGCCTTACTTGATATGATTTTAATGAAGATGGGAGTTGCTGAATTTCTTTATTTTGAAACCATACCCCCGAAGGTGACTATCAATGAATACATTGACCTTGCGAAAGAGTATAGTACTCCGCAAAGTGGCCAATTTGTAAATGGAATACTTGATAATATTCATAAAGAGCTGGTAACCCAGGGCAAAATGCAAAAAGTGGACTATAAAAAGGTATGATGGTAACTAATGCAAGGGTTTAAGCACACTCATTTGTTTCACTTACATTTGCAAACTCAAATCCGTTTTTTTAAAATGAAAAAAATATTTCTTGTACTAGCTTCCGGTATTGCATTGATGGCATGCAATGAAGACGATAATAAAATTGAAAGCAGCAGTACAGCTGTTTCAACAAATTCATCAGTTGCCACGGATAAAACAAGCAATTCACATTCGCAAACGAATGATCCTTCAAATTACACAACCATTGAATGGATTGATGGAATTGAAAAAGATTTTGGAAAGATAAACCAGGGAGAAAAATTGAATATTGTTTTTCGTTTCAAAAACACCGGAACGAAACCCCTTATTGTAAAATCAGTAACTCCTGGCTGCGGATGCACTCTTGCAGACAAACCCGAAAAGCCGATTGCTCCGGGTGAAACGGGTGAGATAAAAGCCGGTTTCGATAGCCAGGGAAGAACAGGATCACAAACAAAGAATATTAACGTGGTTACAAACACTTCTCCTGAAACTACATCCCTGATATTTCATGTAGATATAAAAACAAAAAGTTGAACACTAAAACAAATCAATAATGATTCATTATCTATTACAAGCGCAACAACAACCTACAGGACCCTTTGGTGGGGGCACTACCACCCTCCTATTCATGGGAATGATCATACTGGTCTTTTGGTTATTTTTTATAAGACCACAAACTAAAAAGCAAAAACAACAAAAAAAATTCATTGAAGATCTGCAAAAAGGAACCAAAGTTGTAACCATTGCCGGTATTCATGGTACTGTAAATAAAATAAACGAGGATGGTACTATCAATCTTGAAGTAAGTCCCGGTAGTTATATAAAAATGGAGAAGGCATCAATCAGTATGGAAATGACAAATGCCGTTAATAAGCCGGTAACTGCAACACCTGATAAAAAATAGAACCACGATCGTTAGGATTATAAATGATTATGAGGAAATCGGGAAACTGGTTTCCTTTTTGTTTTATCATTTATAAAACATCTTCCTAACTTTCCTCATAATCCAAACAATTCATGTAAATCATGGTTCTAAAGGTTGGTCTTACAGGCGGTATCGGCAGCGGTAAAAGCACAGCAGCAAAGATCTTTGAAGTGCTGGGCGTTCCAGTATATTATGCCGATAAGGAAGCAAAAAGGTTGATGAATGAAGATGCACCTGTAAAAAAAGAGATCATAAAAATTTTTGGAGAAAAGGCATATGCAAACAATAAGCTTGACAGAAAATATATCTCCTCAATCGTTTTTTCTGATCCTGTAAAACTTGACTCCCTGAATGCAATCGTTCATCCTGCAACAAAAAAAGATGCGGAAGCCTGGATGCAAAAGCAAAACACAGCGTATGCAATTCATGAAGCAGCTTTGATCTTTGAGGCAAAAGTGAATGAAAGATTAGATCATGTCATCGGCGTATCAGCTCCTGAAGAATTACGGGTTAAAAGAGCCATGGAAAGAGATAATGTAAGTCGTGAAGAAATTCTAAAACGCATGAGTCAGCAGCTTGATGAAAAATCAAAAATGAGTAAATGCGATTTTATTTTAGTGAATGATGAAAATAAACTATTGATCCCGCAGGTAGTTGAATTGCATCAAAAGCTTATTGATCTGTCAAAACAAAAGAACAATGGATAAATTCCCTTTATGGGCTGATCATATCCTTGCTTTCATTTTTTGTATTGCCATTCCTTTAGCAGGGGCCAGACAACGAAAAGGATTTACCGGCATCAGCTTCAGCAGCGATCAAAAAAAGCGGTTCTATATATCAGGAAGCTTCTCAATTTTTTTAATGGGTGCAGTGGTCAGCCTTGTTTGGTTGTTATTCAGAAGACCCTTATCAGAGCTGGGACTAACACAACCCACAAATTTTCCGGCATGGTGGTGGATGCCCATTGTATTTGCATTGATCTATTTAATAGATGCCTTCATTACAATATCATCAAAAAAAGGACTTGATGAAGCCGTTGAGAATTGGAAAAAAAGAACTCCCTTTTTACCCACAAAAACAAAAGAGCTTCCGGAATATTTTTTAATGTGCTTTAGTGCCGGTGTATTTGAAGAGATCGTTTATCGTGGCTTTCTTGTTACGTATTGCTGGTACTTGTTTGACGGATCAGGTTTCCAGCAGGTATTAGCGATCACTGTACCGGCATTTGCTTTTGCCGTTGCACACTTTTACCAGGGAGCAAAAGCCGTTGTAAAAATATTTGTACTTGCCATTTTTTGGGGATACATCTTTATTTTATCGGGTTCATTGCTGATTGTTATGATATTGCATTTTCTCGTTGATGCGGTGGGTGGGTTGCTAACAATAAAATATATGAAAGAAGAATTTTTTGAAACTTCTTCCCCTGAAAATGATAATGATGAACCCACAAATGATCAGTCTTTTTCCTGATCTACGGCTGCTATAATCCTTAACGGGCCGCCGCTGCCACCTTTGATCTTCATAGGCAAAGCAATTATATATGCTCCTTTCACGGGCAATTGCTCCAGATTGGCCACGTTTTCAAATCCCGGGATATTCTGTTCATACAATATTTGATGGGTTTTAAAATCTTTTGACTGGCCATAATCAACACTGGCCACATCCAGGCCAACCGCTTTAATCTTCCGGTCTCTCACAAGCCATGCAGCTGCATCGGGATGTATTGCAGGAAAATGAAGTTTTGCTACAGCATCCGGGCCTTTTTCATCAGTTCCTAAATATTTTTTTGTATCAGGATAAAATGATCCATAACCGGTGCGGAAAAAAAGGATAATATCTTCCGGTAGTTTTCCGTTTGCTTTTTCCCATGCTTCAATATCAGCAACAGTAATTAGGTAATCAGGATCTTTTAGTGCTTTAACTGAAACATCAATAACAACGGCTTCACCGGTTAATTTTTCCAATGGAATTTCATCAGTAGCCCATTTTCCTTTTGCAAAATGAACCGGTGCATCAAGATGAGTGCCTCCATGTTCTGCACCACAATAATTGTAGGCTTCATAATAAAAGCCGGCCGGTGTCACACCTTTAAATGCAGTGTCAAGTTTAAATCCATTGGCAGTAGGCCAATATAATGTTTGATCTGAAAAATCATATGAGAGGTCGATCCATGTATACCCTGAGAATTCTTTAGTATTCGTATCAACATCCGAACAGGAAAAGGAAAAAAATAACAAAGGAATGAAAAGCCATTTCATTGCAAAAAGTTTTGGTTTACCAATTTAGTCAATAAAAATTGTGTATGGTGGCGAGTGTAGCGATTATGCACTATTGTAACTTTAAGAAAGAATAAAAGCTATGAAATTTTTCCTGTTTATTCTTTGCTTTACAATTTTTGGCTGGTTAGGGGTTTACAGAAAAGCATCGCCTGTAATTCCTGGTACCAGGATAGAAGTAAATGACACGATTGATTTTACAAAAATTATACATCCTATACTCAGTAAAAATTGCTCTCCTTGTCATTTTACAGGTGGTAAAATGTACGACCGGCTGCCTTTTGATAAAGACACAACGATCATCAATCATGCTGAAGGTATTTTAAAAAGAATTAAAGGTGAGGAGAATGACCTCTTAAAAGCATTTATCCGGCAACACAAAGATGATAACCGGTAGCGGGCCATAATAGTAGATATTAGGGTCATTAACATCTATTATCTAAAACAACTATTTCAGGTTAGCCAATGCCTCCTTTATCCTTGCCATGGCTGCTTCAATTTTTTCCATGCTATTGGCAAAAGAAATACGGATACAATCAGGCTCACCAAATGCCCGACCGGTAACAGTAGAAACATTTGCCTTATTTAACAGGTACATGCAGAGATCATCAGCATCTTTTATGCTATTCTCTCCATCAGATTTGCCAAAAAACTCTTTCATCACCGGAAAAATATAAAATGCCCCATCAGGTTCTGCGCTGTATGTGCCGGGCATATCTTTTAATAATTCCAGGATGCGTTTGCGCCGGCGGCTAAATTCTTTTGTCATCTCTACCGTTGGAAGAAGATCAGTTGTTAATGCAGTGATGGCAGCCCGCTGAGTAACTGCATTGGCACCACTTGTAAATTGTCCCTGTATCTTTTCACATGCTTTCGCCACGGTGGCATTTGCTGCAATATAACCCAACCGGTAACCAGTCATTGCAAAACCTTTGCTTAAACCATTTACGATGATCACACGATCTTTTATGTTTTCAAACTGTGCAATGCTTTCATGGTGGCCAACAAAGTTTATATATTCATAGATCTCATCAGATATGATGAAGATGTTTGGATTTTTTTCAAATACATCAGCCAGCTCTTTTAATTCCTGTTTTGAATAAACAGCACCACTTGGATTACACGGTGAAGAAAATAAAAACACTTTCGATCTTTCCGTTATCGCTTCTTCCAATTCATGCCCGGTCATTTTATAATTATTCTCTATCGACGTTTTCACAATTACAGGAACACCGCCTGCAATTTTTACCAATTCAGAATAAGTAACCCAGAATGGAGCGGGGACGATCACTTCATCGCCGGTATCAACCAGGGCAAGTATAGCATTGGCCAAACTTTGTTTAGCACCTGTGGAAACGACAATATTCTCCGGTTTATATTCCAGGTTGTTATCTCTTTTAAATTTCTGGCATATAGCTTCACGCAGATCAGGATAACCAGCCACAGGCGGATAGTGGCTCCAGTTCTCATCAATAGCTTTTTTTGCTGCCTCTTTAATATGTTGGGGTGTATCAAAATCAGGTTCGCCAAGACTAAGATCGATAACATCAATTCCTTTTGCTCTTAGCTCACGTCCCAGCTTGGCCATTTTCAATGTTTCCGGCTCGGCAAAGCGATCTAATAAGGACGATAGTTGCACAGATTCTGCGATTGCTTGCATTTTTATTTTTAAATTTTGAATGCGAAAATACTTATTTATGCCACTAACATCTGTTTAGTAATTATTGATTTATTTCAGATCATGGCTTCCGTTACATGTTATCAGTAATCAAACTTAAACTTGCTAAGATCAGGTATGTTTTTTCTATTTCTTTTTAATTCATGCTGGTAAATAATTTGTCCAAGGTTTTTCATAAATGGAAAACCTACCGAATCATACTCATATTTATCATCATTGAAAATACCATCGCTGTTGCAATGGATCACTGCACTGAGCATGAATTCAATATTGTTTGTAAAATCAGCAAAATAACCGGCATCTATTAAAAATCCATATGCATCGCCAACTTTATTAAATATCCTGGTATCGTTGCGGGAAGTATTTTTTTCTGCTCCATAGAACAGAAACTTTACATAATTATCCCAATAATTCTCTTTATCATAAAATGGGAAGCGGGATTCAGGGGGTGTCATTGACATATACTTTCTTAGAAACCCGTAGTCTTCTTTTGTCAAATTAAAACGTTGCTTTTCAGGAACCGCTTCCGGAAACAGTATGCTACGAACAATGTTGTGCAAAGTTGTTAATGACATCCTGTTTTTCTTTGAAAAATCAAAAGGTTCATGTATTAACTCGCCTCTCCGGTAAAACCCTTTTCCCATTTTTGTATTTCGTTGAGCATACACAAGTTTGCTTTGTTCCAATGGTTTTTGATAAACAAGTTTTCCGGTTGTATCAAAAAATTTTACAGGATTTGTATACCGGTTCTCATCTTCTGTTAAGCTGATCTCAAGCCGGTGAACGATCTGTACATCATCATATCCCATTTTGTGCAACGCATTGTTGATGTATTCCTGGCCAAGGAATTCATACAGCCGGTTAAATGCATCATTATCACTGACCAATAATATTTTTTTAATGTAATGTTCTATGGTTGGCCGGCCATCAGGGGCTGTAGGATCATTATACACTTCAGTTTGCCCGCTGTAAGCAGCTTCAGTGATCATCATCGCATTTTTATCAAGACCTTTGATCTTTAGCTCATTTAATTTTTGCAACGCCAGAATAGCAACAGGCAGTTTTACTGTTGATGCAGGATAGAAGTAAGAAGAATCGTTTATATTGAAATAGTGATCAGTAAACTGAGGCCTTCCCTTTTTCCGCCTGTCAATTTGCGTGTAAATGATCTGAACCTTATGATCGGGATTTGAAAGAATGGGTTGAAAAAGATCAGAATGTTGCTTTAATAAGTTTGCTAAATACATATGACTAGTTCCATTGATATAAATAGCTGTGTCAGATCTTGTTTCAATTGATTGGGGTATATTGATTTTTGATGGAGTTTTGCAAGCCAATACAAAAGAAAAAATAATAGCAAATAACGGTAGTAAATTATTCATAGCTTAAACTTAATCAAATTCAAGATTTGAACTCCCGATTAGGGGCTGAAAACCATTGGCCTTACCCCATTTTTAATCCTTTTTTCTGGCCGAATCCCCTATCTTTGCCCACCTAAAAAAAATCCCTGCCGCTTGCCCCGACCACTATGGAAAAATGGCAATAAGGCATTAATAGAAATTTATCCAGTATGCAATTAAGAGGTGTAGCAACAGCAGTAGCAGCAGTAATACTTGCTATTTATTCTATCTGGCTGCTTTCGTTTACATTTTTTGTAAACAAGCATGAAAAAAAAATAGCCAACCGTGCCCAGGCATTTATGAATGCCAATTATCCTGAAGCAAAAAAATTTGCCGATCCTGAAGATTATACGGATTCACTTAAAGACATCTATAAAACCCGTCTTACAGCACTTCTTGACAGCAGCAAGGAAGATAAGATCACATGGTTTGGAAATACATATGCTTATTCAAGAGAAAAAGAATTGAATCTTGGCCTCGATCTCCAGGGTGGTATGAGTGTAACGATGGAAATTGATCTTACCGGCTTGCTGAAATCAATGAGTAATGGTTCAACCGATCCTGCATTTCTTAAAGCCCTGGATTCTGCTACAGCACTAAAGAAAAATGATGACGCTGATTACATTACTCTTTTTTATAACGCTTACAAAGGAATTACCGGTGAAGGAAAATTAGCAGGCATTTTTTCCGGACCAAATTTTCCAAATAAAACTGATAATGGTGTACTGGAAGTTATAAGACGGGAAGCGGGTGATGCTATAAAAAGAAGTTATGAATTATTAAGAAAAAGAATTGACCAGTTTGGCGTAGCCCAGCCTACTATTAATCTTGATGAGAGCAAAGGGATCATTACTGTTGATCTTCCCGGTGTTGACGATAAAGAAAGAGTTAGAAAATATTTACAGGCATCTGCTAACCTGCAGTTCTGGGAAGTATACAATATAAAAGAATTAGAGAATGAAATTGTTGCTGCTGATAAAGCATTTACCGACCTGATGAGTGGCAACCAAAATGATACTACAACAGTAAAGGATACCACAAATTCAAATGTGGTAAAAGTTGACACAACAGATAAGAATAAGATCCTTGACCAGATATTGAACCAGGGACAATCAACTGCAACAAGCACTGCAACTACCCCAAATACGGCACTTGCTGATAAAAGAAAATCACTTGGTGAATATATTTCATTCATGCAACCATACCAGGAAGCTTCAGGAAAGGTTCGTTATCCCGGGGCTATTGGTAATGTAGCCATAAAAGACACGGCTACAGTACGAAGGATCCTTAGCATGGTTGGCAATTTTCCTGCCGATGCAAAAATGGCTTATGGAATTGTAGAAACAGATCCGAAAACACGTAAGAAAAATAATTTCGTTGGCTTGTATTTTCTCAAAACTTATGGGCAGGAAAAAGCACCGATCGAAGGGGATGCAGTAGAAGATGCAAAAATGGATTATGATCCTCTTACGGGCAGCCCAATTGTGCAAATGAGTATGAACTCAGCCGGAGCAAGTGATTGGGCCACGCTTACTGATAAGAGTGCAAAGAATATGATCCCGATCGCTATTGTGCTTGATGATGTTGTTTATTCAGCCCCGGTAGCTGAAGGAAAGATCGAAGGCGGAGAATCAAGAATTACCGGAAGCTTTACAGTAGAAGAAGCACAGGACCTTGCCAATATTTTAAAAGTTGGAAAGCTTCCAACACCTGCCAAAATAGTACAGGAACAGGTGGTTGGACCAACATTGGGTAAAGAAGCCGTGGCAGGTGGCTTACAGGCATTCATCATTGCATTTGTAGTTATCTTTTTATTAATGCTCGTTTACTATAACAGCAGTGCCTGGATCACTAACATTGCGCTTATATTAAACCTCTTGTTTACATTGGGTGTATTGACAGAGCTTGGTGCCACATTAACTGCACCCGGTATTGCGGGTTTGATCCTGACTATCGGTTTTGCTGTAGATACAAACGTAATAGCCAAAGAACGTATTAAAGAAGAATTGACAAAAGGTAAAAGTTACCAGGTGGCCGTTAATGAAGGTTTCAGAAGATCATTGCCGCCCATTCTTGATGGTCATATTACCGTGCTGCTTACAGCCATTATTCTTTTCTATTTTGGACTGGGACCGGTAAAAGGTTTCGCCACTACCCAGATCCTGGGTATTCTTTTATCATTGTTCTCGGGTGTGCTTGTTAGCCGCTGGATCAGTGATATTTTTTATAAAAGAAAAGTGCATTTCAACTACTTTACTTCATTATCAAGGAAAATATTCCAAAAGGCTCACTTCAATTTTGTCGGCTTCAGATCAAAAGCCATCATGATCTCTCTCGTGGTATTGGTATTAGGTGTTCTATCTTT